>JACCDN010622457.1_pt1 | contig 17383 bp, 10 predicted proteins | sample 7441691 | NCBI WGS metagenome assembly JACCDN01 (sample SAMN15323439, study PRJNA562643) | freshwater metagenome | isolation source: river surface water | place: USA:Blue River Watershed | collected 2017-08-16
CGAGCGCTTCCGCCTCGAAGGACAAAACATCGGTCGGTCGGTCTTTTTGACGATATTGACGGTTCAGGCGACGCATTTCGGCAAGATCAACCCACGCGACGCCGATGGAGCGCGGACGGCGATAACGCATGACGCGGGCCAATTCATGTCCCATCACTTTCCATACAGATGCGGAAAAAACGGCCGGCGTCGCCGGAAAGACGTACGTAATCATGGCGTCGAAGAGGTAACGGCCGTCGAAGAGACGGTTGGAGCCGGCGAAGTCACGGGACTGGACGAGGTTGGAGCCGTCACCGGGACCGAAGAGGTCACGTTCCCCATCTGGAATGCGGGCGGGATCGGTGTCGGTTGGCTGAGGTCGGGGGCCTTTGGAGAACCCTGGAACCGTAATCCGTTCAGGATCAGGCCAAACGTCGTGCGATAATTGACGAAGGTTTGGGTGCCCAGCTGGTAGGAAACGGCAAGAACCTTGTCCTCCCAAGGGAAATAGGCGGTGAGGCGATCAGGGCCCAGGAAAAACGGGAGGCGATATTTATTGCTGGAAAGTTCCGTGATCTGGTCGGCACGGAACCCCTTCTGCGCCGACAGCCACGTGCGCGGATCTTGTTTGGAAGGATTGTTTTCCACGCGTAGGACGAAGAGCTCTCCGGAAGGCACCTGGATACGTGCATCGCTCGTGCCCGCGACGAACTCGACGGCCCAGGCGCGCGGGACGAGGGTTTGCCAACCGACCGTGCTGCTCACGACCTGCATCATCGCCAAACCAGGCAACGTGGCCGGAGCTTTGATGGTTGGCGTATACAGATTAAAGACTTCATTCCCATCAAGATAGCCGTCGCTATCGGTATCAGGAAGCTGGGCATTTGAACCGTACGTCACTTCTTCGGTATCTGTGAGGCCATCCGAATCCAAATCGAGGCCATCCGGAGGAAGGGTTGGCGCGGCTGGTGCGGGCGGAGGCAAAGCCGTGACCTCGACCTCGGCCGGACCGGCCGGCAGGGAATCCCCTCCCGGGTTGAACGCGATCACTTGATAGTTGACGCGCATACCAGCAGGAGCCGTCGGATCAAGGAACGTCAAGCTATTGGCCGGAAGAGTCTGGATCGGGATATAGCTCACCTCTGCAGCCGTTTTGCGCTCGATCCGGAACCCATCTTCCGTTTCAGAGCGATCCTGCCACTCCAAACGAACACTTGCCGCCGCAGGACTCACGGCGGTCAAGTTCGTAGGGGCATTGGGGGCGACCGGCTTCTCAGGAACGATAACCGGAGCCACGTTCGGGCCAAATAAGGCATCGCGATTCCAGGCGACCCATCCCCCACCTGCCAGCAGGAGAACTAAAACAACCAAGCCGACCAGCCACAAGCGCGAATGGTGCGCGACGGGCGGCGGGGTGGGAACGGGTGGGGCGGGCGGCGGTGGAGGTGGAGCGGCTGGTGGGGTGGGTGGAACAGGCGCCCCTCCCATTTGCGCCTCATCACTCACGAACGGAGGCTGCATCTTCAAGGCGACGCCATAATACGACTCAGGAATCACGACAATCTTGTTTTCGCGCGCTTCCGAAGCAGGCGCCGACCCGGGAGAGGGTGGCGCGTCTGGCTTGACGGGAGGCGAGGCAGGCATAGGAAAAGGAAGGGGCGCTAGAGGCGACAATCGGAACGGCTGCACCGGCCGGTCCCGCGAGGGTTATAGCCGTTATTCATCTCCACACCATCTGGAAAGCCGTCGGCATCGGTGTCGACATTCAAGGGATTGGTGCCGTAGGTGAGGACTTCTTGCCCGTCATTTACGGTGTCGCCATCGGTATCATTTTTGAGCTCATTCGTTCCGAGCTCACGTTCGCGCGGATCCGTGAGACCGTCGCCATCGCTATCGAACTCCACGGCAGGAGACGGGTTATCAGACGTTGGAGCCATGGGTGCAGTGGAAGTACCCACTCCCATCACCGCTCCTGGCGTCGGTGACGTAGGGATGACTGGGGTATTCGGATCAATCGCCATCGGTGGTGGAACGTTGGTATTTGAAGGCGGCATCGTAACAGGGGTCGGCAACGGGACAATCTCGACCGGCGGATTATTCATCGGCAGCGGGACGGAATCATCAAATCCGGAAGATGGGACTTGGGCGGGCGGCGGCAAAATCGGCCGCACGGAAGAGGCGGATGGCGACTGTAGATCGGTAAAGGGGTCTGGAGCTTGACGGGCTTTCCATGTCCCATACCCCCACCAGGCCGCGACGGCACCGGCCGTCAGCAAGAAAACAACCAAGGCAACGAGGGCTAATGCTTTCCCATGTCCAGCGGAGACGGGCGGCGGCTCAGGTGGAGCGGTTTCGAGCGCGGGCGGAGTCTTGATCGCCGTCATCGGCTCGACGTCAGCAAACAAGTCCTGCGGAGCGGACATGATCGGCGCGGGAGTGGGCGGTGCCGGACGCAATGGAGGGGGCAGTGGCGGCGCGACCGGCGACGGAGCCGGAATCGGCATAGGCGGCATCACTGGAACCGGTGGTGGAGGCGGAAGCGGCGCGGAGGGAGGCATCGGTGCCGCTGGCGGGGTCGGCGGCATCACCGCTGGCTCAAACGGGAGATTGGAAGGGGCGTCGGACATACGGATGAGAGGAGTATATCACAACTCGGCGGGCGCGGTTGCATCCACCCCCGTTCCGGGATAGGGCCTGACCGGGTCAGCCTGCAATGGATTGGTTTTTCGGAAAAAGAGTTCTTCAGAGTCACTAAACCCGTCGTTATCGCTGTCCGGGTTCTGGGGATCCGTCCCTTTCGCGGCTTCCGTCGCATCGGAGACGCCGTCATCGTCGGTATCAACTGGAAAATCAGGGACAGCGCCCGGCTGAAGGGAGGGGTCGATCGGTTTGGGCGTTTCGGTACGACTTTGTGGAGAGGTTGCTGGACGAACGATCGGCAAGCCCCCATCGGAGCCACGTTGACGCAGCCAAACGATCAAGCCCACGATCAAAAGCAAGACAATGATGCCAATCCCCAACCACGCCCGCCGTTGAGGGACAGCTGATGGGAGCGGAGACGGGGTGGTTGGGGTGATGAACATAGGGTCGATGGGTTACGGGCGCTACGGGACGAGGTCAAACGGATTGACGTTAGTCAGGACGCGGTACACGAGGGTGCGGAGAGCCGTCTCGCCGTCATCCGCGATCATTGAGAACGACGGATCGGGCGAGAAATCGATCGATGCGGTGCACATGAGGCGATTGACGATCGTGAGATTACCGGTGACGGCGTCCTGGTCGAATACGTGCCAATATTTTTTGCAGTTTTCAGAGGCGCGAGAGGTCTGAGCATTCGCGACAACCTCCCGATACTGTTCGATGCCGCTTGCATCGCGCCAGAGGATGCGAATCTTGTTATTGAGGGCGGGCGTGTCAATCGCGCCGTCGCCGCCATCCGCTAGAGAATGGTAATCAACCAAGAAGAAGCGATAGGTGCCACCTGGGACTGGTGAAGTGCGTCGATATTGGATGGTTTCAGCAATATTCTGGAGGCTGGTACAACTACCCCCACCATCCCCATTGTAACAGGTCAAGCTCGCATTCGGAGCGCGCGAGAGGTCGGTGGAGCCGAGGCGGCCATCCCCTTCGATCGTGCGCATGCAGCCATCGGTCCCATAGGCACAGCGGGTAAACCCGCCGCCTGCGACGCCGACATACCCCATCGCACGCGGCAGGAGGAGCTGTGAGTTGATCATTTGCCCATAATACCGGCCGGAACGAAGCGCGTTCCAATCGCGCAGGATGATCGTTTCCCCATCCCCCGGACGGGGGGACAAGAGAATGATCTGGTCGGCGCCGCTGGCCACCCCGACGCGCGTACGGTAGTTCGTCAGCGAGAACGCGGCTGAAGTGTACGGGGAATATCCATCCGCCGGATCGGCCGTGCGTCCGAAGACACGCGTCTGATAGTTGTACTTCCACCCCTGAAGCGTGATCGTGAGCGTATAGCTTCCACATGCGGCGTTCGGATGAATCCCAGCGAAGCGGAATCGGCCATCCGCCTCCGTGAACGTCTCGGCAATCATCGCGCCGTTGTAACGCAGGACAACACGAGCCTGGCGAAGTCCGTTATTTTGCAGAATTCCATCGCGGACGATCCCAGAAATGGTGTTTTCCGCGGTCTCAGGCAGACGCGCCGAACAGGTTTGACAGCCCGCCAACGAGCACGTGGCGCTACATCTTAGGATGTCGCGTCCATCGACCTGGGTGGTCGCATAATCAAACCCTAAGGCGCGACAGCTGGCATCAACCGGGAGATTTTCGCCGTCACAGACTTCACCTGCATCCAAGATGTTATTTCCGCAGAACCCACCAGAAACGGCGGAAACACGGCATTCATTGGTACACATCGAACCGACCGAACCATACTCGATCGCGGACGGACGGACACCGTTACGACCACCAAAGTCACATTCCTCACGGCCTGCCTGGGCGAACCCGTCGCCACAGCGGTTCAGGCGGCATTGCGGAGTACAGCGGCCCGTCCCGGCATTGCCGGAAAGACCATCGTCACACTCTTCGCCGGAAGCCGCATCAACAACCCCGTCACCACAGCTGGCAAGAATACGGCATCCAGACCAGGTCGTGAAACGACATTGCGCAACCTGGCCAGGCATGCGGCAGGTACGGACATGGAAGGTCGGGTAGGTAAGAGCCAAACAGCGACCGCCGCCACACGAGGCATCCGTCTCACAAGGGGTCCCGTTTCCCGTCCCACCAGAACACATGCGGGAGGTAACGGGGGCGCAGGCGTTCGTCGCAGGCGTGCCGCCGCAGGTCCAACCCTGAGCACAATCGGCGTTCGTATCGCAGAACTGCGTTGGCAACATGCCCTCACGCGTACACAGAGCTTTTTGGGTCTGCTCGGTGTTGCCATCACATTGCTCCGAAGCGTCGATAACTCCATCCCCGCAATGTGGAGCGGTCGTGCGACAATCAAGGCTGCACGAACGCGCGACGGTACAACCCGCCCCACAATAGGCGCCATTCACTCCCGGCGCGCCCGGAATCGGGGCGCCGACCGAAGCCCCGTTATCACAGACCTCTCCAGAAGCAACGACACCATCACCACAGCTTCCTTGGGTCGCTTGGCACGTAAGTGAACAGAAGCCGTATTGGCCGTTGCGAGCACCGTCGTCACATTGTTCGCCAACATCGACGCGCCCGTTTCCGCATTGAACATTCGGGGTGCAGACGGTTTGCGGACCGTCGATAAATTCGCGGCAATCGCTGCAGACCTGAATCTTTGTTCCTTCTTGGCCGTTTACGCGACACGCAACGGCCTGCGTCTGGCCGAGACGGCAGACCTGGTCAGGACCGGTTGCGACCGCAGAGCAGCTTGAAGCCGCCGTATATTCAGTGTTATTACAGATCCCCCCGTACCTCCATGTCCCACCCGTCGGACGGCAGGAACCCGTCGAACGGACGACGCCAGCCAGATCACGGACGACGCAATCCTGATCAGCCGCACACAGTTGGCTATTGTTAGAGCACCGGCGGATCTCGGTCACGAGGGCCGGGCGATACGCGGTAGACGCTAATGCTTCCAGGTTGACGGAGAACTCGAACCGGTTTCCCCCATCAATAGAGCGGTACTGATAGACATGGGACGTCTGCAGGGTCCGCGCACCCTCCTGGATCGCGGGACAGAGATAGCGTTGCGCCGTCGGATTCCAACAGGTCGCAGGATCGAACCCGTTCCGCGCCGCATCCGTACCGGTCATCGCGACACAGGTCTGGCCCGTCCCACATTCGCCATTCTCGGAACAGATTTTCCCCAGCGCCCCATCACCCGCACGGCAGCGGCCACAGCTCGTGAACCGGTTGATCGGGTCACGCGGAAGGGCCTGGTCGTTTGTCCCTAGCGATTGCTCCCAGCTCGGCCAACGGCTCGTGCTGAGACCCTGGATGAAGGACCCCGCCGTGAGGGTCGGATACCGGCCGTCCGCCACACGGACCGCCTCAAGAGAAGCGTTCACGCTCTGGACGTCGCCGATACGGGCCCGGTCACGCTGAAGCTTGGCCTTGTCGCTGGCACAGACAAGGTTCGTCTGCACGGCTGCGCACTCCCAATCTGCGGAACAACTGACGGGACGGCCGTTAGCCACATGGACGCGCGCATCCCCACGTTCATTGCGCAGGACACACACGTTCCCCGTGTTGGTCTGCAGGTTCACATTCAGGGCGAAGTTCTGCACCAACTGGTCAAAGATTCGGACCGTTTGTTCCTTCGCATCCGGATTACGGGAGAGAATGTAGATGAGCGAAGTCGCCGTGCGCCCATCCGTCGCAAGGTCCGTCGCAGCAATATAGAAGGTGGACCCGTCGCGTACCGCGTCATACCCGTCGACGGTTACGGCCTGCGGCGCGCCCGTAAAGCCCTTAGCCGCATACCAACGGGCCGCACTCAAGTGGAGCGGGTTAGCAGCGATACGGATACCGACTCCATCGGAACGCAACGAGGGATCTTGGAAGGTAAAGAGATATTGGCGGAGGATTCCCTGATCCGTGTCGGCCGGACGAAGTGGGACTGGGTTCAGGCGGAGCGAGGGCAGATCATCCTCCGTCGTCGTCGCGCCCGCATCAAGACAGTAGCCCGTCGAGAAATGGTAGAACGGACCGCTCGCAAACATCGGCGCCAAGGCACGCAACGAAGCAGAGTCCTCGTCATCCGTGAACGGACCGAGGGCTCGACCTGGCCAAGGGCGCTCGCACAGCTGGACCGTCGCATTTTTTGACGCCTCTATGACCGTCCCGCTTGTCGAGGGAGTATTCAAGGTATCGCGGGTCACCTCTAAACGCGCCGAAATAAAGCTGTGGCCATTGCGGTTGTTTGTCGCGACATCCGCCCGGTCGCCTAGGGGCGCGCTCGCCATCCGGGTTGTGGAGAGGATGTTCGTCTGTGAGGAAATCCAGGGGCCCCAGGACCATCCATACTCAGCGACCGGAACGATCGGCACCTCGACTCCTTCGGGTGAGAGGGCTTGGGCCGTGGCACGCCAGGCATGAGTCTCCGGGTGGCGCGTAAAGAGGTACGGGCTTTCCGAAGAGGTATCGTCAATCTGAACCTCGCGAGCCTCACAAATGCCGGTCCCCGTTTGGAAGGTCCAATCAATAGCCTCCTGCTCCATCACGACCCCACGGTCACTGCGGATCGCTGTTGTCGTTGGCGTCACGGCTGCAAGGTCGCGCGCGCCACGCACATAGACGCGGTATTGGGTGTTCGCTTCCAAGGCTCCCTGGATCGTATAGATCACACGGGAACCCGTCCCTTGCGAGACCACCTCAAGCGATCCTGGAACAGAGCCGACGCACCAAACATCCGCCGATACGTCGGTCGGACGAAAGAAGGCCACGACCCGATTCCACACGCGTTGATACCAAGATGGGTCCGGGAGATTCGCGATCACGCTCGTCAATGGACGCGCACCAGCCGGACAGGACACGCCTGGGGTGTTTTTAGCGACGATCACGGTCGCCGTCGCCGAACCGAGCTCGATCGGCACTTGAAAATCAGCGAAAATCCCAGTATTGCGGCAGACTCCCGTCCCACGAACGGCCGGATACCGTGATGTGATCCGCGGTCGCGGCGCGCAGCATCCCCCATCTGTCAGGCCAGAGCCCGCTGGACAAAGGGCTTCGGAACGCTGGCCACACCGCAAACCATACACACCGCGACCAGAGCGCCCCTCATAGGTCGCTTGGATGTTCGTAGTTAGGCGAGTCTCACCGACTCCCGGATCGCGCACGGCCGTGATTTCGGCCAATTGCTGGTCGGTGCGCGAAACAGCGGCACGCACGGGAGCTTCTGCATCCGAAGCATCCGCCCCTTCCGCGTCCGTCCGCTCGATCAGGCGAGCCACGGAAGCGTCCGCGGCCCCGGCGTCAGTCAGCAACGACCAGGTGAACGGGTTTTCACTCACCAAGAGCTGACCGGTTTCAGCACAGCTGTCCGGGGGACTCACAGGAACTGCAGTAAAGCGCTGACGGGCACCAATAACGCTTTCAATCTTTTCTTCCGGCGCTAACGAGACACGATCCACCGCACACCGACCTTCATTTTCGGTTTTTACTTGAAATTTCCAAGCGAATCCCCGCTCCTCGCTAAGGGAAGCGAGAGCCTGCCCACGAGCGGACGTGATTCCTCCCGCGGCCCCACTCCGCAACAAGACACGGTACGTCTGACCAGTACGTAGTAATGGCGTCGGACGGACCAAGAGAAAACGGTTCAAAGCCAAACGGTCTACCGCCTCTGATCCAGGGATCGCGGTGACGCGAACCGCGGTCGGCGGCAAGGTAAACGGCTCATCCATTGTCCGACATTCCGCATCGGCACAGCGTCGGAACTCGATGTTCGACGGGATGATGGTCGCTGGGTTCACAGGCGCACTAAATTGAGCCCAAACGGCGGCATTTATACACGCGGCGTTACAGCTCGGCCCATACGATTCCACGATGAACGGCCGCAAGGCGACGGACATCTCACCATTCCCCGAAACCGTCGAACGACCCACTATCACGGAGGCGGTCGCTAAGGATGGTTCGCTTTCGGGAACCTCCGCACGTGCGGTCGCCGTCTGGTCCGGGCTCTGGCCAGCCGCCCCCGGAACCGTCGTGACGGCAACACGCGCATCCGAACGACCAGCCCGATCACGCACCGACCAGTTCCAGGCATACGCATCTGGATTCAGCTGCAGACACACGTCATCAGCCGCCAACGGGTTGGCATGGACGTCCGTTTCCGCATCGATATCTTCAAAACGATAGGTCGCCGGGTTCACGAGGACGGATCCGACCGTACACGGTTCGGATGAGGCACGCGTGGAAAAGCGGAAACAATAGGCATTTCCTTCCCCGCACGTTTCTGCCTGCTCAGGCATCGCGATACCACGGTCAGATCGAATCGCCGTCGTGAGCGTAACCTGGTAATGACTTGCGGACGACCAACGCTCTGGACTTCCGCTCGGACGGAAGCGGATGAGACTCGAATCTGCATCTGCGGTCTCAAGTCGAGGGAATCCGACCGCTGGCGTGACCAAGGTTCCAGCCGCACAATCTGCATCCGCGGACGAGCATTGACGCACGATAATGTTCGCACCGTTCACCTGCGCCGGATCAATCCGCGTCGAGAAGCGGATGATGATATCCGCATTAACGCAGGCATTCGCTCCTCCAGGACGGCCATTCCACGGGCTCGGCGAAGCCAACCGCCGCGTTGCCGGGTTGCACTCATTCACAACTTCCGGATAAATCGGCAATTCACCTGTCGACAGGCGCCAGGCGTAATGGGCATTCGTCGCGACCGCCGGACACACGCCACCCGTCCGAGCGACACACACGCCGGACCCCTCACAACAACGCTCCGTCGTCGAACAAATTCCCGCATCTTCCGCACAATTTCGCACGTTATAAGGCAGCCCATTCGAATCCTCCCCACGCACACGCACATTCGCCGAACCCGTCCGCGCCCCTGGGGGCACGACCGCACGGACCGTCTGATCCGTCCATTCCAAAATCGAAACGGCGTCAACCGCTCCCGAACCGCCCTGGAAACGAATAGACCCTTGTTCAGAACCGAACCGTTCACCGGTAAATTGAACTTCCGTCCCGATCGGACCCGTGTCCGGATCGAGCGCGCACAACCCCGGACCCGGCTGTCCAGCCGACACCACAAATCCCAAGCGGTTACTCGGTGCCGAACCGTCGCGTCGCTGCAAATAAATCTGATAGCTCCCGGCGGCAACCGGCGCCACGCCACCTAATCCGCTCGTACGGATCGACGCCGGAACCTTCACCGTCACCGCCGTATCCGACCAATAGCGAGTTCCTAAATCACATGCTGCTGGAAAATCGGTATCTCCGGGCCCCTGATTCCCATCCCCGGCGACGAATTGAATCAGCCCCGCCAAATCCCCAAAATTCCGGCCACGCAAGGTGATGTATTGACCGATCGGACCCGTTGTCGGATTCGCGCTCTCAATGATCGGTGGCTCCGACATGCGCGATGCTTCCACCATGAATGGCAAGGGATTGGAGACCGTTTGACCGACACGGACCCGCACCGAAGCGGAGCCAGGCGCGATCGTCGGGACATTCAATGAGATCTCCCCATCCGTCCACCCACGGACAGTATTCACGACCGAATCGGCGACCTGTACGCGATCCGAGGTCGAACCGAAACCGACCCCCAAAAGACGGACGGGCGTTCCAATAGGACCTCCTTCTGGCGTAACGGCGCACAATCCTGGAGTCGCCAAATCATTCACCGTGTAAGGGCCGACCCGAGGGCCGACCTCGTCCTCAGACCCGTCCATGAGGCCAGACGTCCCATTCTTGACCGTAACCGCCCCGGTACGCGCCCCGACGGGCACCTCGACAACAATTGCCTGATCCGTCCACCCATCTCCGACCTCGCTGCAGCGCGCCGGCAATGTCGCCCGCACCCCACCCGCGAACGTAACCTCCCCGACATTCCCGAAGTTCGACCCGGAGATCGTCACGATCGTCCCGATACGCCCATTATTCGGGGTAATCGCCGTGATCACGGGCCGTTCGACACAGCGCCCAGCGGAACATACACCGCTCGCACACTCACCCGCCTCACGACAGGCGCCCCCCGTGCACGCTCCACACCCACCCCCACAATCGATCCCCGTCTCATCCGCGTCCTGGACATCATTAAAACAGCTTTCGGAACGGACCATCACCGAAACAAGCGTCGAGCTCGCCGTATTCGAATCGATGTCGGAAGAAAGCGCCTGAACGCGATGCGCCCCTAGCGAAACACCCGTCGTATTCCACAGCGCCCGCCCTTCAAAAGAGAGCGGCGTCTCGCGTTCCCCCGGGGTAGCCCGACCGACGACACGACCGTCTACGCTAAATTGTAACAACGAAACGCCATTCTCGTCGCTCGCCGAACCGATCAGCTCAACCGAACGGTTTTGTGGAACGGATTGCCCGTCGTATGGCTGAAGCAAGGTCACCGTCGGACCCGCTACGTCGACCAGCTCCCCTGTCCGGAAGCGCCCCTCACAGACCGCCCCCAAGGCCCCACACGCGATCGCCTGCCCCGTCGCAGAACGCATCGTTCCATCTACTTTGGCGATATAATCGGTATTCGCGTCAAAACAGAACCGGCTCGCCTGCGGCGCCGGACAGGCTTGCGCAGGCGTGAACGTCGCCAAGGAGCCTTCCACGACGAATCGACCCGCGACCACCTCACCATTTGCCTTGGTCACACGCACGCGCTCATTGACCTGCGCGGCCGCGACATCCTGAGAGAACAGGAACCGGACCTCCACGTTCCGAATCGGCACAGATCCAGCCGGCTCAATCCCCAAGAGGTAAAACCCACCCGAAATCCCCGCCGCCCCAAACGAACCGCCGGCCGTCGACCCTCCCGGAGCCTGCTGGGTCGACCGCCCCCCACTCCCTCCCGTCGCCCCCAGTAACGACGTCAACACGAACCGCGTGATCGCCCAGGCGCTCACGATAATCAATACGCCAATGATCGCATTCTGGATCAGCCGCTTCGCCTTCTCGATCTTCTCATTGTCCCCACCCGAGGTCATCCACAAAAAACCCGCGTAAACGATGATTGAGACCAGGATGATCCCAATGAAGGATAATGAAATGTTAATGATCCGTACCACGATCGTGCGCGGATCCTCTGCCGAAAGGACCGTGGTATTCCCCACCTCCTGCAACCCAAGATCAACCGTCTGCTGGGCATGGACCGGCTGAATACCAATAGGCGATCCCGCCGCGAGGCAGAGGGTCACCAGGCCGAAAAGCGCCGCTAGGGCGCGAAAGGAGAAGCGTTTCATGGTCGTAGAGGCAAAGGAACCAATGGGGTCGGGAAGGCGCAGGCCGTCCGCGACGGGCGATCGTCACAACAATACGGACTTCCCGCGCACCGCCCGGACGACGCGGGGTTGAAGCAATTCTGGTATACGTTCTGCACATCCGACGTAATAAACGGACTATATTCCGGCGAGATCATCCCATCGTCCGTGCGTTGCGCATCGAGGAATGGCCGGTGCTGGATCTGCAGGCGCGAACTTGAGGCCCGCTCCCCAGAACGCACCACCCCACCATCCGCGCGCAAGCCGATCGTATCGACAGTCCACCAGAAGGTATCTCGCAACTCTTCCGGCTCATTCGTCTTCAGTAAGACACCTTCCGACGTGACCGTAGATGCCTGGAGGATCGCGTCAAAATCGCTCGAGATCGCCGCATCGACCGGCACATCACTCGCCCGCACCGCCGGACTGACGGCCCGGATCTGCGGCGGGGTCAAGTTCGGCCGCGCTTCGGTCTGAAACCGCCACTCGTAATCGTCAAAGGCGGGAATCTCGCCCGGCCCCTGGGCGGTCCCGTTCCCGTTTCCGTCAAACGAGTTCCCTGTATAGTCGACGATCCCATCATACAAGGACGCCCCGCCGGAACGGACCATCCGCGCCTGCGGCGGCACATCGGACAGGCTCGCCGCACGAATCCGTACACCGACATTTGAGCTGAATGGCAGGCAGAACACTTGACGGCCGCAGGAATTGATCCCGCACGAGACGGTTGTCACGAACTCAATCGTCCGAAATTGATTGGACAGCGTGAAGACCCCGTCCGGCCGCGCAGAACCAACCCCGCTAAGCGGGCTGGCATTGACCTCGACATTTTGGAATCCCGTCCCCGACCGCACCAGCCCAGAAGCCGAGATCGGGTTCAGCGGCTTATCAAAATTCATCTGAACGACGATATTGGGCGCATATCGGCCACCCGCATACGGGACGACGGACAAGATCTTCGGCGGCGTATTATCGACGATCGTCGACACCTCAAAACGCCAGCTATAATCGCGTTCAGCCGAAACCAAGCCGCTCCCGACCGAAAAGATCGAGGGACCGGCCCCGCCCGGCGTCTCGAGGCGCAACCCACGTTCCCCTCCTAACAGACGCACCGAATAGTCCGTATTCGACGTCGGACTTCCCAACAACGCACGCGGACGCAGGACCATCGTCTTATGGTCTGACGTGAAATAGACCTCCACATCTCCACTCCGTAACGAAGTGGAGGCCTCCTGGCCCGTTCGGAAAATATGGATCGCATCCGCATTCAGGTCACGTGCGGTCGTGCTCGCGACTTCAGAATAGCCGACGATCGCCGAGGCCGGATCAACCGGCTGCTTGAAGGTGATGATGATAGAGGCGTTACGAGGGATCTCCGTGGCATCACGCTCAGGAATATGGTATTCGATGACGCCCCCGCCTAATGCGCCTGCGGAACCCGGAAACCCGGACCCTGGCCGTACCCCGCCCGCAACGCCCGCCCCACCACCGGCCCCACCAGGGCCGCCACTTCCACCCAGCCAATCCAAGATGAACCGGCTCACCGCGAACGAGGACACCATAATGACGAGCCCGATAACCGCATTTTTGATATACCCCTTCGCCTTATCCACTTGTTCCGGTCCCGGAGCCGTCATCCACAGGAAGCCCGCGTAAATAAAATAACAGAGCAATAAAACCCCTAGGAACCCGAAGACGATGTTGATGATGTTTCCGATGATCGTAAACAAATCGGTGGCCCCACCCACGCCCGCCTGCGTCGCAACCGCTTGCACACCCGACGGATCGAAGGGCTGAGTCGTCTGGGCGAAAGCCGGCGAGGCGGCAAACGCAAACACAACCGCAAAAGCGCTCGCCAGGAAGAGCTTCCGGACGTGGCCTGAGACGGTTGTGGCTACCGAACCTTTCCAAAGCATGGGAGAAAGATTCTAGAACTAAAGATTGAAAGGGCGCGTGATCAGCCGAGCAAACGCTCGACGATCTTCCGGACTTCGTTGCCATCGGCACGACCGGCGACCGCCTTCATGGCGACCCCCATCGCTTTGCCGATATCCGTGACCCCCGACGATTGTAGCGCGTTCTTCACCAAGCCTTCAAGTTCCTCGACCGGCAACGCGGGCGGTAGGTATTCGTTGAGGATCGAGATCTCCTGCTGCTGGCGGTCGGCCAAGTCGGTCCGGCCCGCATTCAGGAAGTCGCTCAACGCGTCCTGGTACTGCTTGATCATCGTCTTGATGACCGCCTGCGCTTCGGCATCCGTGAGGACGGCTTGCGTCTCGATCTGCCGATTCTTGAGCGACGTGCGCAATAAACGGAGGGTTGACAGACGCACCTCGTCCTTGGCCTTCATCGCCTCCTTGAATTCCTGTTCAATACGTTCAATAAGGGTCATACGTCAGACATCTCTATGATAGATCAATCCCCGACCAAAAGACAGGGAGATTTCCCCAGTCCTCCTAGAAGCAAAACCGCCGACCGCGTTAAGCGGAGCGGCGGATGTTGCGGTTCGGTTTCTCGTCCTTGAGCTGGCCCGTCTTCATCAGATAGGCGTAATGCTGGGTCAAGGTGACACGGCGCAAGGCCCCATCGCGACGCTTGTTGCGGTTGGGCTTGTGAGCATGACGTTGGCGACGACGTACCTCTTGGTTGAGGCAACGGTCCTGACACCGGCGCTTGAAGCGCCCGAGCAACGAGTCAAACGATTCGCTCTTCTTCCGTTTTACTTCTGCCATACAATCACGCTCCTTTCTAGTTTGGAAATCAAATCGGCTTAAACGCCGAGGTGTTGGCCAGAGCTTAGGGAAATGGGGCTTTGTTGTCAAGATCTGGGCCAATCTACGGCAAAATCCGCGCCCATACCGCCTATTCCCGCGCAGGCAAGGCCTGACACAAAAGCCACAGGCCATCGGGGCTCGTGCCCCCCCCCTAACAATCCTGATCACGTACGGCCGAGAATCAAGGGGCCGCGACCATCGCGTCTCAGAGCGAACGCCGCCACGAAATCAAGCAATCCATCATGATCACACGCCCATCCTACCGATTCTCTCTAGACGAGCACCCCAGCCGTTTTCAGCGCTACACAGCATCATCCGGAAGGACGGAGGCGAGGTCAAACGCGACATGGCGGTATACCGTCGCAAAATCAACTCCGGTCGATTGGATCAGCTTCCTAAGCCGCAACCGCGCCCCGTTAACGAAGGCGGACACCCGCTCACGCAATTCCGCGAATATCGCCGTATTCCCAGGAGCGCCGTCACCCAATAATGAAGCCGCTTTCATGCGCGCCCGCAGGCGGCTTACGTCTTCCGCAAACTCGTTTGCCGATCGGAGAAAGGCCAACAGCTCAGGGGACAGATCGTCAACGGAGGCAGCGCCGGACAGGTGAGCAATCATCTCCGCACTGTGAGGCAGCTTAACAGCCGCATGCAAGCCAGGACCAAGATACGCTTCAGGATCAATGGGCTGCACGTCATCTTCCGAACCAACAAAGTCCGCCCACGGCAGCAACGCAACACACCAAGACCGGTCGTCGACCGACAACGTCTCAAAGGCGCGACCTCTTTCGTGCGACCCACCCGCCATGATGCGTTCAGACATAGAGCATGCTCATCAAAAAAATTTACACCTAAACCCTACAGCCGTGGCCTGATCAACACAATACGCCACGCAAAATAACCACGATCACGGACTCGCTCTAAATCCCCTGAGATCGTCGACGCAAAGCTCACAGAGACGTCAATGCACAGTCAGACGGGTTGACGTCGGAACAGATTAAGATTCGCTTCTGCACACATGGAAAGAAACATCGCCGATAGAATTGCGTGCTATACTCCCATCAACAACGCACGATCCCGAACCTATGCGAAACCACCCCATGGAACACGCCGATCTACGCGGGATCCCCTCATCAATCTTCGATTCTGCCTGGACCGCTTCAGATATTCGACGCTTCTATCAACGCATTGGCCTTCCGCGCCGATCAAAAGAGCGTATTCAGGAGTTTCGAGACGTGACAGAGGATGTAATCATGGGCAGTTCGCTTCCTTACCCGCCACGTACCTGGTCAGACCGGAGCAGCCTAACGAGCGAGATATGGGAGCGCATCCTCCCACGACTCCCAGAGATCCCCCAAACGCTCGAGCATTTCGTGTTCGATGGGATCACGCAGCAAGCATCTCCTCCGTACGAGCCCTTCTTCTATCACCAAAGCTGTGCTCAGGATGGCTCACCGTATCCTATCGATCCTGAAACCGCGATCGCGCTTGCCGTAGATATCCATTCTCTTCCACGAACGTGTGAGCTGGCGCTTGATGGCTTGAGACAAAAATACTCCTACGACCTCCACACGCTCAGCCTATCACCCGGCACGCGGCCCAAGCCAACCTCAGAAAACATTCGTATTTTAACCGTCCATCCCACTCCAAAAAGAGCAAACTCCCTCCAACGCATCTTGGCGGAATGGCATCGTGATGTCCGCCCATGGGATGGACCACTGGCTAATCTCATTGACGATCCCGGGCTTGCAACAATTCCAAACGTCTACACGCATCCGATCTGGACGGAATATGTGGAGGAAAAAAAACGCACCACGAACGAGACGGAACGCGAATGGCTGCTTCGCGGATACGCGGCCGCATCTCGCTATCTAGGACTGCAATACTATCGTCAAACACTCCTTCTTGGCGGAAAAACGGATCGAGAGCAAGCCCTTGTTCGCGCAAGCGAGTACTTTGGTCGTACAGCCCTGCGGAACCTCATTGAGCGAATCACGGATCCTTCTTTTGCCAATCCGTTTGCGCCCGATCTCGCGCTTATCGAGCAGGGCTATCTCCCCGTCTCGTGGGATCGACGCGGCGCCACAATTCTCATTCCACCGATTCCAGTAGAATAAAAAACACGCCTCGAGGGCGTGTTTTTTATCTCCCGCTTAAAACCCCATCCCCCCACCATGCCCGTGCCCCGCAGCCGGAGCCGGTTCCTCCTTCTTCGGAAGTTCCGTGATCACGCACTCGGTCGTGAGGAAGAGCGCGGCCACACTGGTGGCGTTCTGCAAGGCGGAACGCGTCACCTTCGCCGGATCAACGATCCCCGCGGCGAGCATGTCCTCATAGCGGTCGGCTTCGGCGTTGTAGCCCATGCTGCCGGTCTGCTTGCGGACCTCCTCCACGATAACGGAGCCGTCTTTCCCCGCGTTCTCGGCAATGGTCCGCAAAGGGGCCTCGGCCGCCTTCTTGATGATCATCATGCCCACCATTTCATCGCTCATGTGGTAGAGCGGGTCTCCACTGGTCGAAGCGCCCGCCTGCCCACCCATCGCTTCCGGGGTCAGGGCGGACTTCGACGCGCGAATGAGCGCCACCCCACCGCCCGGCACGATCCCCTCTTCCACGGCGGCCTTGGTGGCCGCGATGGCGTCTTCAATGCGGTGCTTCTTTTCCTTCATCTCGACTTCCGTCGCGGCACCCACGCGGATGACGCCGATACCGCCCATGAGCTTGGCGTGGCGCTCCTGGAGCTTC
>JACCDN010242499.1_pt1 | contig 17382 bp, 10 predicted proteins | sample 7441691 | NCBI WGS metagenome assembly JACCDN01 (sample SAMN15323439, study PRJNA562643) | freshwater metagenome | isolation source: river surface water | place: USA:Blue River Watershed | collected 2017-08-16
CATTGCCAAAGACTGAAGGAGCAAATGCAACTGCAGTGTTAAAGCGCATTCAAGGTGAGATTGGTTTTGCATCAATTCAATATGATGATCAAATCGGAAAACTTTCAGGTCCTATCATGGATCGCATCGATATGTGGGTACAGGTCGCTGTTGTCGACTACGCAAAACTCGGTAGTAGTATTCCCGAAGGTGAAGACACAGCGACAATACATGCACGCGTAGAAAAAGCTCGCGCAAAACAAAAGGAACGCTTTGCAACAAGTGAAAGAAAAATCAAAAGCAATCGCGATATGAACGTCAAAGATATCGGTGAGTATGTGCCGATGTCAGAAGAGACAAAAAAAATATTGAACGACAGCGCAAAGAAACTCGATCTCTCTGGTCGCGCGTACCATCGCCTCATCAAACTCGCGCGCACTATCGCCGACCTCGCAGACAGTGATACCGTAGAGGCAACACATATACTCGAAGCTTTGCAGTATCGACCAAAGATGTATGAGTAGATGCAGTCTATAGTTCCCAGTCTATAGTCTTTAGTAACAACAAAAAAACCAACTGACGTTGGTTTTTTTGTATTTGTATTTCTTTCTATAGACTCTAAAGACTAAGCACCATAGACTATTTTTTTATTTCTTTGCCTTGCTCGGTGCACCTTGATACAAAGATGTTGCCAAACCTACTTTTCCTCGATACTCGAGGTGAAGGTGTGGGCCAGTAGAACGTCCTGTAGAACCAACCGCTCCGATATTTTCTCCTTGCTCAACTTTTTGTCCGTATGAAACGTATATCTTACTCAAGTGTGCATAGAGTGACTGAACACCATTGCCGTGATCAATAATTATCATATTTCCATATCCACCACTCCAGCCAGTCTTCACAGCGATAACTGTTCCACCACGTGACGCATACACCGGTGTACCAGTAGGAGCACCAATATCAATAGCACGGTAGGTATCATGTGCCCACTGCGTCACGATACCTGTCACTGGGCGGATATAACCATCAGTTGAAACGAGTGCTACTGATTTGCCCTTCTTGCCAGACGACTTGGTCGAGGTAGATTTGCTCGATGAAACAGGCTCAACTATTTCGCCGTTTGGAATTATAATTTCAGTTCCTACAACCAATTGCCCGTCAAAAATGTCTTCATTGTACATTTCGATTTCATCGATATCGCCACCATATTTCTTTGCGACACTTGCGATAGTGTCTCCCTTCTTGACGGTATGTTTAATACCAGAAATTGGAAGAATAAGAAGTTCTGTTCCTACACTCACACCTTGGCCTTTTTTGATGCCATTTGCAGAGCGGATAGTACCCTCAGAAACACCAAACATCTTTGCGATAAGAGAAAGGGTGTCGCCTGAACGGACTTTATATATAGATATTTGGTCAGCATCTGGAGCATCGACGAGATCCGCAACATCGGCCATAGTGCCCATTGGACCAACTTCGGCTAAAAGCGCACTATCTTCAACTATTTCTATTGAACTCTCGTCAGGCAAATCGTCTGGTTTTGGAGGCAGGTTGGCATCGAGCACATCGAGGTTTTGAACATTCTCGTCTGTTGGCGTATGCTCTACTTCCTCAGCACCAGCGCTCTTAAAGAAAAAACTCGCAAAGGATGCGTATCCAGGGCGAGCGGGGAACAATATAAAAGCAAACACGAAAACAGAGAGGGTGATTGTCTTACCCATAGTGAAATAACCTTGTGTCGCCTGGCCAATCGAGTTTGTAGAGCCAGAGTCTTGTGATGAATTTTGAATACGTTTTTGTTGTAGAACCTTTATTTTACAAGGATTTCGACGAATCTAATCCTCGATGTCACACAATAAAGCTTCTTTTACGGGAGTTCGGGACGAGGTGTTTCAGGGTGCCTCAGATCAGTCATATCGGTACCTATTTAGGTTACCCTTTGCCCGGGAGAGAGTCAACGCCGTATAGGAAAAACCTGTGAATTGGGAAATAAGCCTTTTTCCTGACTAAAACAAGCCTTATTTTACAAGGGTGCCCTCGGATATCCCTAAAACTTGCATTTCAGCACGATTTATGGTATAATACTCTATAGTTTTCAACATAATTCTAGGAATTCTTGATCAAGCAATATACAATTAAAGAAGGATGAAAGAATCGGAAAGGCAACCGGAACAAAATACCATCCGAAGTGGAAAGAAGCGTAAAAAGCATTTATACACAATCTATGAGGAGGCGAATAAAGATAGAATAGCCGGGGAAAAACCATGGACAGGAACAATACACTTTGACCTCGACTCTACTTATTCAATAACAGGAAAGACAACAGGCAGTATACTTCCGGATTTACAACGTATAACCAACAGACTCTCTCGCACACTCAACGAAAACACTATGGCATTTTCAAACCCCGATAACAGAAGAAACAGCAATGAACCCGAAGTAGGTAAAGGTTATTTTCTTTATGGTATACAAGGGAGAGTCGTTGTCAAAGTAAAAAAAGGTGACATGCTGACTATTTCGTATCCCAATCAACTCAATCCAAACGCTGAACCAACCGTAGAGAAAATGAGCGTAAAAGATTTCAAAGAAAAGCATGCTGCAAATAATAAAAAAACAGAGAAAAAGGAAGGTAGAGAGAAACAGTATCGAGTAAACTATCTTAATGAAAGATGGGTAATCTCGAATAAACAAGACAAGCCAAGCAAGGGTGTTAACCTCATTCAATTTTCCAATGACGGTAGTGGCCATACTTTTGGATTTGCAACATTTAAGGAATTGGAAAAAGAAAATGTGTCTCTAACAGACACACTTGGCAAACCGCTACAAGATATAGTAAACGAGATTGCACTCAGGGGTCCGCAGAAGAAAGCAAATGCTACCAACGTGGTTCCTGCCGGCCTCAAAACAAAAGTGGAGCCAACACAAATCGATACTGCCCTGTCTACACAAAAAAAACACCTCGAACCGCTGAGTTTTCAAGTAGATGAAATCATCGAGATATTCGGCGACAGATATGTCGTTAAAGAGATTGCATCTGACAACTCACGATATCTTCTTGTAGACCAAGCAACTAGAAAAGAGGGCTGGGTGGAAAGATCGTCGATAGACGGCCTTTGGTCTATTGCAAAAGAAAATCCAATTGATATAGAATCGATACTCAACGATCAAGCAAAAGCTGCGGTATTTCAAGAGCGTGGTGATAACGCATTTGAACGAGGCGACATAGATGGCATTATTGCTGTACAAACAGATATAGCAAATAAAATACTAGAGCTTGAAAAAGCGGGTACTGAAGAATACTTCATCAATGAACTCTACGAGGTACGTGGAGATTTGGAACTCAAAAAGAACGCACTCATCGATCGAGACATTTCTGAAGAAAAAGAAAAGCGGGGAGATATCGGTGGTATTGAGACAGATTTTTCTATTGGAGACAGATTTGAAAACGACGGCAAGATATTTGTACTCAAGGAGATAGAGAACTATGACGACAAAGACGCGATCCTTTTTGTTTTCAATGAGGAAGGCACAAAAAATGTTTGGAAGTTGAAACTCTCCCAACTTGAGCAATTCCGAAGCACAATGAAGCGAATCGAACCGGAAGACCCAAATAAAGAACTTCAAGAAGAGTATGCCAAACTTCAAACAACACTCGAACAGCTGAAAAAGGGAATGGAAACACTCGAGCAATCGATTGCGTATGACGATAAAGAACTCAAAGACGTCCGTGCAAAGATAGAAGAGGCAAAGGAAAAGGAATCCGGGGACAAAATAATCCTCGAAAAAGTTGTCGCTTATCAACAACACATGCGCGATATCAATCCAGATAGTAAACATTTTGCACCTGAAATAGAGGGGGAGAATTACATTTTTAAAGACGAGCGCAGAGACGGCAGCATAGCCGTGCATGCGGTCAACAAAAACACTGGTGAAGAACTAGGATTACTTCGCATAGAATACCCAATTGAAAAAGAAAAGGAATCTGGAGATTATGCAAACATAATTCGTATAGTTAAATTTTATTTACAAAATCCCAATGAAGAAATTGATCCCCAAACCAAAGAAGCTCTCAATGAGTACCCAGGCTTTACTGAGAAAGTTCGCCAGATAGAAATAAAAAGACGAGAAGAATTGGCAAATATCAAATCCAACTCTACTGTCACTGGACTCATAAAAGGGGAACTGGCAACTATTCGATTGGGTGATCTTATTGATTCAGGTGAATACGCAGGTAACGTCAATGCAAGTATAACTACAAAAAATGGTGGTTTGGGCGGCAATAAAAAAGTAAGCGATATCATCTACTGGGTAAATGATAAATATGACGCCATGCTATCGGAACTTCAAAAAGACAAAGTAATCCTGGAGAAAGAACTAGCTATTTTAGAAGGAACTAAATCTTTACAAGAGCAGAGAGAGGAGGAGTTAAAAAGAATGTCTTTCGACCAGTTAATGGAAGAGTTTGCTAGAAATAATCATCGTTTAATTCCTCTACGTAATGAACTGGAGAATTCTACATTTAGAGTAATCGGCACAGATGAAGATGAAAAATCAGTTATTATCGATTATACAAAACCAGATGGAACTCATGGTAATTTTGGAATCCCTATATTTGGAGAAGGAGTCTTTGAAAAATACCAACAAAAATATAAAGATGTGGAGTGGAGCGATGCAGATATCAATGCCAAATATGATGCAGAATTAACTCAACCAGAAAACAAGGTAGACGACAAAAAAGCGTTAGACGCAAAGCATACGCTCTATCACCGCGAGGATTTCCCAGAATTCCAAGCCAACACTCGTACACCGGAGACAAAAAAGTTACTTGATTATTTGGCGCAGGTACTTGAAGTACCGCCGTATAATGGAGATATAGATTCAGGAACTTACGTCTCATGGCTCAACGAACATGCAACTGCAGGTACAAACGATACACCAGCGCGACAAGGATTGACGAATATAAAACTATCACTCAATGCTCCGAGAGAAGTATTTGATCTGATCGCAAACTACGAAGCAGAATTGGCTGCGTTAGAAGAAAACAAAAAAACTGAAACCATCCAACCAAACACCCATGAAATACTCAATACGGGAGACACTCTTGAAAAAGGGACTACACAAGCCCAGCTAGAGGAAAAAGAAAAAGTAATAAATCTACTTCATGGTATAAACATTAAAGACGAAAAAAAGCTCAGAAATATACTTACGACTCAAATACCAAATGTCTATGAATCAACTGATGTTGATACTTCAAGAAAATTGGCTCTGGCACTACAACAGCTAGCAAATGAATATAACTTTGATATAAAAGATTTGACATAATACATATGACACTCGAAAACAATACAATCAAAGAGCTAGAGCAAAAGGAAGCTGAGATTGAAAAGAGACAAAAAGAGACTCAGAAGCTTTTGCGTGCACAAAAAGAACAGTTTGCAAAAGTCCTCGCCATGCAAAAGAAGATCGGTAGAAAACTCGGTCTTGTTCCTGATGCAAAAAAAATAATATTTGATGTTGCTGACAAAGATATTGCAGACAACCGCCTTACTCGTATTGCTGAGATTAAAAGAGAATTACAAAAAGAAACGAAAGATACAGCGTCTGGCATAGAACCACATCCAAAACCTGAAAACACACCGAATACTTCGACTAGAACTTTCGAGTGGGATCTCGAAAATACTGAAAATACACAAGATGACACAGGCACTGTAGTATCCGCAAAAATCGAACCAGAGGCGGTATTGTCCAAAGAGCCTGTACTTAGTGCAGAGCAGATGCGCGCGCGAATGGAGGCTCGATTGAAAAAAAAGATTGAAACACCTGATCCATCGGATGATGGTCTAAAAAAAAACTCTAAAATAGAAATCCCTCCGGAAACAAATACTCCAGTTACCGTCGGGGAAATTGCAGTAGTCAAAGACAAAGAAGAAGCAAAGGAAAAAACAGAGATAGTAGAAGAGGATGGATTTCTCAGACCACTCTCTTTTGATGAAGAGCCCGCTGAAAAACCGAAGTCCCGCAAACCCATGTCGCGCGGAAAGTTTTTGAAGATGCTTGGTTTAGGAATATTGGGTGTTGGCACAGCTGGAGTGGGTATTGGTATTGGAAAAACTGAAAAGAAACTAGGGGAGGCAAAAGACAATCTACGGTCGGCTGAAAAGAATAACACCAAATCGCAAGAAGAGTTGGCAGAGATCGCGGAAGCAAAAGAACGCGAGCGTATTCAAAAAATAATCGAGAAAATAGATATGCCCTTTTTCAATTCGCTTTCTTATGCAGGAAAAATAATCTATTTAGCTTTCATCGAGAGAAATGAAAATTATCTCATGCTCGACAAAACAAAAGCAGAACTCTACACAGTCAATGTATATGGATCACTTGCAGACAAACAGTCGGTAATACTAGGACGTGTGAAAGGTGAAGCATTGAACCAAGTCTCGCTCAAGCACGATCCAAACACCTTTGGTACCACACCTGCTGGAATCTACACACTCTCATTTGATATTTCGGATGCTGCAAAAGCAGAGTTTGGAGACAAAGCAATACACTTGCTACAAGTAGGCATGGAAGAAGAGTCCAACCTTTATATCCACCCAGTTTTACCAGAGGAAAAGAAGCGTCGCATGAAAGCCGTAGAATCACCAGACACAACCGACAACCGCATGAGTTGGGGCTGTATCAATGTCCCAGAAGTCGAAAGTATCATGCCCTATATCAATAAGGAAGTGGCGAAAGAACCAAAACTTGTTGTATTACCAGATGAAGGGGAAGACGGTAAAGAAGTCTGGATGGACCCTGATATGGGCACTTTCTACGCTGTGGGAGAGGGGGAAAGTGAATACAAAGACCTCTTGACAAAGATAGAAGAGTATGCTAATATAGCATAAGATTCATACATAGTTTGGCAAATAAAGAGGGTATTTTGGACACGACTCGTGCGGTCGCGCCTAGTGTACTCTCTTTATTTTATTGAGGGTATAAACAATTTTAAACTCAAAAAAATTACAGATTATGAAAAAATTATTCTTTGTAGTATTGATGGCCACAATCGGCATCATGTTTGCTAACAGTGCAAACGCACAGACGCTGACAAACACAACATTCTTGGCAGATTCGTCTGGAAATGAAGAAATTAATGGAACTTACTTCGTAAAACCAAACGCAGACACAACTGCATATACGATTAAAACTTCCATACAAATCACTTCATCACCACGAAATTACACTGCTGCAGACAAAAAGGCCTCCAACGGCCTTGCTCACACAAAAATGACCACTGAACTTTTCAAGATTGCAGGAATCGAAAAAGTAGAATTGGGAACATATATTGTGAAAGTTTATCTGGCAGATGATACCGAATGGGAAGATGTATCAACTGATGTTATAAATACAATCAGAGGATATGCCTACTGGAGCGTTAAAAAACGTTTGGACGACGGACAAGCCAATCACTAAGTTGGTGCGAAAAAATTTGGTTAACAGACTGGATTCATATTTATTATGAAGACGGTCTGTTTTTTTATTTACCCCATAGGTCTTGCTTTTGTGTTTATTATTTTAATATATAAAAATCCACCTGGCATAGCTAGGTGGATTTAATATGATTCGATAATTTTTTTTACATAGTGAACGGCAACTCTTCAGTTGCTATCACTTTGCCAATAGAGTTTTTTGCAGTCATTACGAGACGGCACTTTTCTCCAGGTGAAATATTTTTAAACACCACAGGGGAAGTAGACGATGCATATTTTGTATTGTAGGTACCGTCTCCATAATACAAACGTACTGTATACTCTGTTGCATCGGCAACTGGTTTCCATTCCACAACAACGGAGGAGCCTGATTGTGTAAAAGATATCTGCGGGACAGGTAGGACTTGTACGTCTACATGCTCAACAACAGTCTCTAGAACAACTTGCACCGGTACGGAATCTTGCGGAACATGTGCATCTCCCAAAATAATATCAGCGGATAGGTCGCAGGCAACGTCTGTCGTTATTATAACGGGCTGGTATATTTCCCGCGAGTGTTCCTCGCGCTCTTCATACTTGAGTCCATCATACGGCGACTGGTCGTACAAAACTACTGACTCTGTATCTTCTGCTTCAATCAACAACACACGTTCATACTGCAACAAAGCCGGACAGTCGATTTCCGTTGGGAAAAAGTCTTTGCTTGTGACAGAAACTATTTCCGTCCAAATCTTGAGACCCACAATTGTGTCTTTCTTTACAACCCGTGATGTACCCAGGTCTTCTGTTCTCGATACTACTTTCTTCATAATCTCACATCGAACGATTGATGTTTGATATATTTCAAGAGGTACCGGATCACTCCAGGGTCCAACCCATCGGGACATTGTAGAGGTATACACAATCACTTTTTCAAGTGGCAAATATCCATACAATTCGTCCTTGGGAAATCCTTTGTACAAAGTATCAAAAGGAGATACCGTGCCATACCCCATAACAAGATTGATAAGGCCTGTGGATTGTAAGTAGCCATAGGCATACTCCACTTCAGGTGCGACAAGATAGCAGTCTACGCCAGGGTGTGAATCAACATACTCAGAAAGTTCTGTAAAATCTTTCTGCAGAATGAGTACCTTGTCTGCAGTAAATTTGGTGACCATCGAATCCCCGATGAACACTATTTGCATGCGCATGACAGATAGTTCCAGTGCATGGAGAGTATCACCTTCTATTCCGGAAGGATCTCTTCTCCTCCACTCTTTTCTGGCGTTAACAGCCTTTGCGTCAAACAAATTTGCTACGGTCGTCTTTTTCTTTTTCGGAGCGACACTTTTAACAACTTGCTTTGCCGTCAATTCTCCATCTGGAATGATGAAAAATGACCGATCTGATTTCAATACCGGCAGATGTCCGGTTTGCGCTACAACCTGTCTAACAGGTAAGACAAATACTGCTACAAGGAGCAGGCATAGTAGTATCTTTTTCATTTTAAATATTTACTTGTTAGAAAATTGGGTTAGTTTTTCACACTATGTCAGGCTTTTGTTGGAATGTCAACATTCTTCTACCCACTAAACAGGGTACAATACTATTGCGTGAGCATATATATCTAATCGAAAGAGCACTTGACTTATAATACAAACTATAGTATAATACATAAGTATGAAACTTAATCCATTTTCAAAGGAAAAACCGCACCAGCTCAAGAAAGATACTCCAGAAAAAATTCAAACACTCAAAAACAATAAAGTGCGTGTATTTGATGATGCTGAGGATTTAAGCAAGAAAGGTGTCACTCTCAATGATTATGATCAGATGGTGCTAGAAGATATAAAAGCCGACCTAAATAGAGAAAGAATTTCTGATTCTAAAAAAAACAAAGAGGACACCACTTGGAATAAACAGAATTTTTCACGTGCAATCAATAATGCAGAAGGTGGTATGGAGGCGTGGGAAAAAGATGTCTTTGATATAGAAAATAAAATACAGGCGCTCAATAACGAGTTCAATGAGTTGGATACAAATCCAACTACTGATCCTGATGAGCTCGAACGGATCAATGAACGCATGGAAGAAATCACAGAAGAAAGAGAGCGTGCGGACAAAGATCTCGCAGAGGCAAAGAATTTTGTAACAATCAAGAAAGCTGAGAAGTTGGGCCTCGAGCGCATGAAGTATGCAAAAGAGAATCCCGTTGCGATCGACAATGTTTACGGTGAGCATACAGGAAAAGACGGCACAAAATCAGGTGAACAACGGAGAAAGGGCTCTGCAGAAAAAAGCCAGGCACGTATCAACTTTGAGAACGCTCTCAAAAATGTAGGCGATCTACAAACTCAATATCTTACCGCATACGAAAGTCATTTCAAAAATATGAGTCCGAGAAAACTCAAGCTAAACAGGATGCTTGAGAATCTTGGCATACGCCAGGGAGACAAAGTAAAGGCACTCAAAACAGAACGTGAGAAGTATGAGTCCGCAAAAGCAGGATTGCTCGAAAATCTCAAGAACGATCTCATGAAAAGTCGCACTATCGAACGCCCAGATGGAACAAAGCTCAAGAAAGAGGGGTTGCATCCTGACCAAGCTGAGCGTGTCGCCGCAAAGTATGTTGAAAAAGTTTTAAATATCGAATCAATCAATCGCGAAAATGCAAAACTAGAAACTGCGAAAAATGAAGCGTTTAAGGATGAGATAGCAAAAGAACAAGCGGCCGCAAAGGAACTCGAAAATGCTACGCGCATGAAAAAGATTGGTTTGTATTTTAAACGCAACTGGAAATTCAAGGTCGCCATGCTCGGTGTCGGTCTTACTACCACCGCAGTTACAGGAGGAGTCGCAGGACTTTACTTACTCCGACGTGTCGCGGGTATGATCGGTGGTCTCGCAGGTGCAGAGGTTGGCAAGAAACTCGGTAGTGGTGCAGGAGAAGCATTGTATGGAGAAAAAGGGCACTTTGGTGCGAAAAAATTTGATGCTATCACGACAGAATATCTCGAAGGAAAAATATCTACTACAGAATATGAAAAGCGTCTCGAGAAAATGGGTCTCAATAAGAAACGCGTCAAAGCAGTACTCGCCATTGCCGGAGGTTTTGGTGGTGGACTAGGACTTTCTTCAGTGGAAGCACACTTTGCAGGACCAGTACACGCAACAGATGTGGGCGCTTCGTTAGTAGAAAAAGGTGAGGTGCCAGATGAAACTACACCTGAAACCGAAGATGGTATTCGTCAGTATCAGCCCCTCGAGGTAAATGACGTTCATGACGGATTCAATGAGGCCGCTCATGTAAAACATGTAGATCAACCGACAACAGAATCCGCGCATGCAGCTTCTATGGAGCATTCTGACAACATTGAGGAAACAACAGAAGTAGTGCAAGAAAAAACGAATTCATCAGAAAATGCGTTCGAGTATACCGCAAAAGAAGGCGACGGGGGTATCCGCATGGTACGTGGTATGCAAGCCATACTAAAAGCAAAATTTCCTGATATGGATAGCGCTCCTCAAACAGTTCAAGATTTCGTCAATGCTGATGCAGAACAATTGAATATCGATGAAAAAATTCTCGTTTACAAAAATGGTGTTGCTTTTTCCGGCCGCATTGACCCGGGAGATAAACTTGTCTTTGATGCAAATACGAACAAGCTCGAGATCATAAGTGCAAAAGGAGATATCATCTCAACACTAGAAGATGGAAATGCAACAACCGATGAAGTGTTTACAGGCAAGATGCTCGAAGAGCATTCTAATTCTTCAGCAGGGGAAACAACTGGTATGACAGATCTTGAAAAGTTGGACGGGCTCAATAACGGAACACAACATGTAAATGTCATAAAGTACTACAACCCAGAAGACCTCATGCAAATGAGTGACGACACTCAACCACTTGTTACTGATGACACAAACATGTTTACCGGTGGTGAACCTGAAATAGACGAAAATGGAAATCAAGTAACTACCACTTTGAGTAACTCAACAGAAACTCCTGATAGTTTTACTTTTGACAACTCAAACTATGACGGTGATATCGTTGCTATGGCAGAACGTTATGGTGTCAACAAACTTCCTGCTATCGCACAAGAAAACTTCTTTCATGATTACGACAACACAGTGCGACTTATCTTTGCAACAGATGCAAACGATCAACGTGTTTTAGACCCATACGAGTCACCATCTCTTTGGGATACATACAAAACAGAAAGTTATAAAGAGATAGTAACCACGTTGGATCAGAAAATTGATACAAACGGTATGGAGAGTCTCAGTATAGTAGAGCTCGGTATTTATAAATACTTGCATCCTGTAGAAACGGCTGAAACTGTGGGAAAAATACACATACTTGAAGATATAAGTCTTCGTAGCCCTGATATGTCACTGAGGGATATTATTGCCGTCGTAGAAAGAAATTCATAACATGCAAACAATCAACAACACCATCATCCATGCACTCGATATCGCGGACTTGCCTACTGATATGCAAGAGGATGTTATCGCGCGCACTAGTGCCGGGATACTTCAAAGTGTCATGATCCATGCATTTATGACGCTACCTCTTCAAGACCAGCACACGCTTATGGAGTATCTCGATCAAGACAAGCCAATACAAGAGATATACGCATGGCTCGAAACGAAGCTCACTGACCTGCCTGAAGTGGTTGCCGATGCTTTGGCTCGGTATGTTATGGCATAGAACCAGTTGTCAGCTGACAGTTTACAGTTAACAAACTTCAAAACAACTACTTTTTCAGGCCCGGCCGCGTTTGACGCGGCCGGGCCTTTGCTTTGTAACTACAACTCACTAAGAACTACAGATATTTTTTGTTATATCCCTACACCAATGTCTAGAGATATCATATCTGCAACTATGTGGTCGACATATTCTAACTACATCCGTGCATAGGTCGATTTTGTAAAACATTGGTGTGGGGGTATACTCATCCTATGCCAACAGCTCTCGAAGGTCTCAATAATATGCAAAAAGAAGCGGTACTCACTACTGAGGGACCGCTTTTAATTGTTGCGGGAGCAGGGGCTGGCAAGACAAAAACGATTACACACCGTATAGCACACTTGATAGAAACAGGGGTGCGCCCAGAGTCGATACTCGCGATCACCTTTACCAACAAGGCCGCAAAAGAAATGCGTGAACGGACGGACACGATGCTCAACATCGCAGGTGTCCGCTCGCGCCCCCACTTTGCCACCTTTCACTCACTCGGTGTCCACATACTCCGCGAACAAGGTTTTCGTCTCGGACTACCTCGACACTTCGCGATCCTCGACGAAAGTGGCGCCATCTCGCTCATCAAAGAAGCAATGAAGCGCGAAAGTATAGACCCAAAACAATACGAGCCAAAAAAAATTCGTGGCGTGATCTCTCGCGAAAAAGGTGCAGGACGAACCCAGGAAGAATACGAGAGAGAAGTAGGATCTGGATTTGGTGATATCGTTGCGTCAGTCTGGCGAGAGTACAACCGCCTCTGCACGCGCGAGCAAGCGCTAGACTTTGATGACTTGCTCCTAAAGTCATGGCAACTCCTCGACAGCAATCTCGAAGTTCGTAACATCTATCTATCACGCTGGAAATATATTCACGTCGACGAGTATCAGGACACCAACGAACTACAGTATCGTATGGTTATGCTCCTCGTCGGCGAGGGAAACAATCTATGTGTCGTGGGTGACTCGGATCAAAATATATATTCATGGCGCGGAGCAAATCTCAAAAATATTTTGCATTTTGAGCGCGACTTTCCGGAAGCAAAAGTAGTCATGCTCGAAGAGAACTATCGCTCTACAAAAACTATTCTCGCTGCCGCAAACAACGTCATCAAGAAAAATGAAATCCGTGTTGAAAAAAATTTGTTTACCAACGGCGCGGATGGAGAGAAAATAGTTATCTGTGAATGTTTCGATGAAGCAACCGAAGCAAACTTTATAGCCGACATCGCCGAAACAAAAAATAAAGAGGGTGTGCAGTATCACGACATGGCCGTGCTGTATCGTGCGAACTTTCAATCACGTGCACTCGAAGAAGCGATGCTCCGTCATGGATTGCCATACCAAGTACTCGGTACAAAATTTTTCGAACGAAAAGAAGTCAAAGATATTCTCGCATACATCCATGCATCGTTTGATCCGTCACTCATCGGCAACGACATGAAACGTATCATCAACGTACCTGCGCGCGACATCGGCGAGAAAACATTTGAAAAAATAGCAGAGGGAGCGTGGGATTTACTACCAGCCAAAAAAGCTGAAAAAGTACGCTCATTTATAGCTCTTTTGGAAAATATCCACAACAAAAGTGAGACTCTGCCTCCGTCTGAACTAATCAAATACATCATCACCGAGAGCGGGCTCGAAAAAGCATTACTCGAAGGAACAGAGGAAGATCACGAGCGACTCGAAAACATACGCGAACTCGTCACCGTTGCGCGTCGTTACGATGGTGAAGAAAACGCACTAGAAAAAATGCTCGACGATGCTGCACTCGTCTCTGACCAAGACTCACTCATGCACACCGCAGGCGGAATACGTCTCATGACGGTGCATGCTGCAAAGGGTCTCGAGTTTCACACGGTATTCATCACAGGACTCGAAGAGAATCTTTTTCCTCACTCGCACTTTGGTGAAAAGCAAACAAAAGAATCAAAAGAAGAAGAGCGCCGTCTTATGTATGTTGCACTCACCCGTGCAAAACAGAAACTCTATCTCACCTATACAGGTATGCGATTTATTTATGGTGCGCGCGAAGTACACGCACCGTCACAATTTTTAGAAGATATCCCTACGGAACTCGTCGAATACGAATTCAAACTCATATCAGAAGATAGTGGGGGAAATTACAAAACTATTTTTCTCGACTAACATGAAAGAGGCAAAAGAAAAAAAACTTGGCCACGCCAAAAAATCCCTCGGACAAAATTTTTTGCACGAAGAAACTGCTCTCAACAAAATAATTGAAGCAGGTAGCTTAACAAAAAAAGATACTGTCCTAGAGATCGGCCCAGGTCGCGGTGCACTTACCAAAAAACTTCTCGCGACCGGAGCCACTGTTATCGCAGTTGAAAAAGACCGCGAGCTCATACCATACCTATCCGAAGTGTTTGCAAAAGAAATAAAGAAAAAACAGTTGCTACTCATCGAAGCGGACATTCTCAATTTTGATCCTAGCGCCCACAAACTGTCAGTTGGAAACTACAAATTGATTGCAAACATCCCTTACTACATCACCGGCGCCATAGTTAGAAAATTTTTGAGTTCCGACCACCAACCGTCCACCATGGTGATCCTCGTCCAGGACGAAGTTGCTCGCCGTGTCACCACAATGAACCCGCCTCAACATCAAGGTAAACCAGCGCCTACAAAAGAAAGCCTCCTCTCACTGTCAGTAAAGGCCTATGGTACACCCCGCTATGTAGCAAAAGTCTCTCGTGGCTCGTTTACCCCTGCACCAAAAGTAGACTCGGCAATACTGGCAATTGAGCATATATCTAAAGGGTTTTTTGGTAAGACCCGAGCAAAGGGGACTGAAGAGCTCTTTTTTGAGGTTCTACATGCTGGTTTTGCACATAAAAGAAAGGTCCTCATCAGCAACTTGAAACAATACAGCAAACATACCAACCTCGAGGCCGTATTTGCTGAACTAGGTCTCGACAAAAACACTCGCGCTGAGGATGTGCCTCTCGACACCTGGCTTTCCCTATGCAAACACATACAAACACGCTAAAATATATGCATGTTAGAAAAAATTCGTCCCTATCTCCCAAGTAAAAAAATTTTCCTATTGTTAACTGGAAGTATTCTTGTTGTTGGAGGAATCGTTATTGTTCTAAATTTTGACAGTATTAAAACGCATTTTGCCTTAAAACGAGCAAAAGATGATTTAGGTACTGTTAGTGTAACTGAATTTGTAAAAGAAGATAAAGATGGCGACGGTATACCAAACTGGGAGGAACCGCTTTGGGGAACTGATCCAAATAGTGCTGACTCTGACAATGACGGTATCCCCGATGGTGATGAAATAGAAACAAAACGTCAAGAAATACAGAAAAAAACAAATATCCAACCAGAGAACGACCTAAATCAAACAGAGTCTTTTGCTAGAGAATTTTTCGGTATTATCGCATCGCTTTCAGCAGAAGGTTCACTTACTGATGAAGCATTGGCAAATCTATCACAAGAATTTGTTAATAAAACATTAACACCAAGTGTTATGTTTTCTCCTTATAAACAATCTGACCTTAAGACTTCATATCTCACAACTGATGAAACTCGTCGCACATACTATAATGATTTGAAAAAAAATATTGAGCCATATTTAGAGACACAACTAGGACTTGAGATGCAAGTTATTGCTTCTGGTATCTACCTAAACGATAACTCCCGCATAAAAAACCTTTCAATTCCAGCTGAAACATATACTGAGCTTTCAAAAAAACTCCTCGCAATACAGGTTCCACTTGAAGTTGCAACACGTCATCTAGCAGTCGTAAATGGCTTTTCATTGCTTGGTACATCGCTCAACCAAACAACTGCAATACTTGAAGATCCCGTTGTCGGTATCGCAGGACTTGTAGCGTATAAAACTACTCTCGATACTCTTTTACTCAACATACAAGACCTCGACAAGTACTTTGAAAGTCATGATATACTATAAAAATAAATATTTTATGAAAAAACTCTCACCATTACTTACACCTCTCCTAATAACTACAATTCTCTCAGCGAGTATTTTTCCGTTGTTTACACCCCAAGCTGAAGCAATTGGAACAGTTAGCAATATTTTGCCTTCGTCGACTTCTGTAGCACTTTTACAATGCGCAAACCAAGACGGTGTTATTTCAGATGCGTTGGGTGGACTTTTTGAAAAAAGTTCTGAAATTGAAACATCAGCAGGTACATCTACTCAAACTGCCTATGATACTTATGCAGACGATGACGATTATCCTGATTATGGTGGCGCTGCAGCGGGAATAACAAGCGCGGCAAATATATTTAACAAAGACGGCACCACTGGTTCTGGTGGAGCTGATACGTCGGGCACGCAGACTGTTGAACCGGGTGCTGGTTTTCAATCTCTATCACAAAAGCAAATTGCTGCTGAAAAAGAAACTGCTTCGGCTCTTAAACATAGTGAATGCTTAAAAAGTCTTGGTGCTGCAGCGTTGCATGACTTGCTGGCTGCATCAACACAATCTATTGTAAACTGGATCAATACTGGTTTTGATGGAGACCCACTTTTTATACAAGACCCGAGATTGTTTTTCAAAAGTATGGCTGATCAACAAGTCTACACCTTTGTTGCAGAACTCAACGATCCTGAAAAATATCCTTTCGGACCAGAAATTGGTGCTAGTATCGCAACCATGTACAACTGCGACCGCTACAGTGACAGCGACAACAATTGTTTCAACAATACTGCGATTTTTACTTTAGGAACTGACATAGGAGATAATTGGCAAGATTTTTATACAGATTTTGATGTTGGTGGATGGGGTGGATGGCTTTCTGCAACACAAAACCCAGCAAACAATCCGATCGATTTTCAATTTATTGCTTCACAAGAAATAGAGGCGAGAATAAATGCTCAGCAGGCTATTATTGCGAAAGAGATTTCTGACAACGGTGGTTTCTTGTCGCTTAGAAAATGTGTCGAGTACGACGACGGGATGAATGCTGAGATAGAGCAAGGTGGTGACTATGTCGAAACACAAACAGGCACCGACGGTACTTTTGATGCATCGACCTTCAACTATGAGTACTCTTACTTCGGAAAAATTGATGGCTGCAAGAAATATGCAGTTACTACCCCAGGATCTGTTATAGCTGACCAGCTCAATATTCATCTGGGTGCAAGCGCGCAAGCAGTTGCCCTTGGTGATGAAGTTAACACATCTATAGCAGCTATTTTTGATGCATTAACAAA
>JACCDN010183311.1_pt1 | contig 17381 bp, 13 predicted proteins | sample 7441691 | NCBI WGS metagenome assembly JACCDN01 (sample SAMN15323439, study PRJNA562643) | freshwater metagenome | isolation source: river surface water | place: USA:Blue River Watershed | collected 2017-08-16
ATCAGAATTCCGCCTACTCCCACGATTGTTGCCAATCGTCCTGTCCTGGCAAAAATCCAATTTCTAGCCACAGATGCGCTCAGGCTGTAGGCGGCGTCACCCAGGTTGCCCATAATCTCGAAAATAATGCCGAGCGCCAGGAATTGCAGAGTGAAATTTGCCCCCGGCTCTACGAACTGCGGCAGGACCGCGAAGAAGAACACGGCGACCTTTGGATTGCTGAATCCGATCAAAAAGGCGTCGCGAGCAATCTTCCAAGTGGAGCTGGATGCCAATGCTCCCCCAGCATTTTCGGCGTTTGTCTTGGCTAGCGCTAATTCATCATTTCGGCGATGGCGGATCGATTGGATGCCGAGATAACCGAGATAACTTGCTCCGACAATTTGAATAATGTGCAGCGCCGCTGGGATTGAGGCCAAAAATGCCCCCAGCCCAAATGCCACCGCAAGCATCCATGTGCTGTGTCCGAGGCTGTTAAAAAGTACGGTTAGCAATCCAGCTTTACGGCCATGCGATAGCGTGCGGCCGATGATAAACATCACCGACGGTCCTGGAATAGCCACCAAAGTGAATGCAGTGGCCAGAAAACCGAGTAGCAGCGGCGTACTTGGCAACACTATGGCCACCCCAGAAGATTTCTAAGTAATGCCGCTACGAGTGCGGCCGCGCAAACGGCCACGATGAATGGGGCTTTGCGCCAATACAAAAACGCTGCCACCAATACACCTGCAAGGCGAGAATCGAGTTGCAGGCTTTGTCCAGCAGCAAATGTTTGCACTGCGGTTAGTGCTGCTAGGAGAGCAATAGTTAACTTGCTCGCGAAAACTACAACCTCTTTGTTCTGAGCGAATTTTTTGGGCAGTGCGTAACCAAGGATTTTCCAAAAGTAGACGGCCAGTGAGCCGACAATTACGGCAATCCAGTAGTTATCCATTGCTATCGCCTTGCAGATACTTTCCAAAGCCAGTGCGTTTGAGCAAATACATCAGCCCGACAGCAATAGGCGCGGCAACAATGACTGGAATACCGCTAGGCAACAGAGGCACGAGAATTAAAGTGAAGACTACTGCGATCAAGGCGGTCAAATTCGACTGCAAATGTTTTAGTCTCGGCCAAACCAATCCCAAGAACGCCGCCGCAGCAGCTGCATCCAATCCCCAGACGGAAGGATCGCTGATTACAGATCCGAGCAATGCTCCTATCAGTGTGAACAAGTTCCAAAAAATGAACACCGCAATACCGGTAATCCAAAAACCTCTTCTGGAGTCTTTATCTGTATCTTGACTTGCAGAAACTGCATTGGATTCATCGATAGTCAGTTGTGCCGCAATCAGCTTGATGACACCTGTTACCGAAAGCACACTGTTGAGCCTGAGGGCGTAGAAACCATTTCTAATTCCCAGCAACCAAGCCGATACGATGGCCGGGATAACGCCTGCCGGGCCACTAGCGCCAAGCACTCCAATCACGGCAAACTGCGATCCGCCGCTGAACATGAGCAAGGAAAGCACCTGTGTCTGCCAAACCGAAAGTCCGGCAGCGGTGGATAAAGCTCCGAAGGATGTGCCGTAAAGACCCACTGCCAAACCGACGCCGATGGACATCGAGACCACAGTTGAGCGTCTTTGCTGCTTTGACATTGTTACAGCCTAGGCCGTCTGCAGGGCACGAAAGCGCTTGCCCAGCAGTCCCAAAATAATCACCGTGGCCAACAAGCACAGTACCCCGGCGGTCATCCAGGCGATGAAATATGAACCCTCAATCACGCGAATCCAACCGGCAAACGCTGCTGCGATAGCAGCACCTACCATGTGTGCCGTGAATACCCAGCCGTAAATTACTGCTGAAACTTCGATACCAAAATAACGTCGACAAAGTTCTACAGTAGGCGGAACAGTGGCAATCCAATCCAGGCCGTAAAAAACCACAAAGAAAATGAGCGGTGGGTGTACTTCAGGAGCTAATACAAATGGCACCGTAAACAGAGCCAGTCCGCGCAAGCCGTAATAGATAGCAAGCAAGACCACAGGATTGAATCGATCCGTTAACCAACCCGAACCGATTGTGCCTATGATGTCGAACACTCCGACTACCGCCAGCAAAGTTGATGCGGTGGTCAGTCCCATGCCGTGATCGTGTGCGGCTGGAATAAAGTGTGCGCCGATGAGTCCATTAGTGGTCCAACCACAAACGAAAAAAGTACTAGCCAGCGCCCAGAACGGAAATCCTTTCGCGTACTGCGCTAAAACCTTAAAGTTTCCAGCCATCGAAATTGGTGCCTTGTTTGCGACCACTATCGATTCAGTTGCACCAAACGCAAACTGACCGACAGACTCCGGTCTTTCCCGAAAAAATATGCCAAATAACAACGCAACTGCTAGCGCAAAACCGGCAATAACAAATGTCGCTATCCGCCAGCCTGAGTTTTCTACCAGAGACGAAACCAGGGGAAGAAATACCAGTGACCCGGTTGCGTAAGCGGCGGAGAAAATCCCAGTGACCAGACTTCGACCTCTCACGAACCAACGGCTTGCCACCATCGCGCCACCAACCAGGGCAAGAGATCCGGTGGCTACTCCGACCAGCACTCCCCATAACAAGACCAACTGCCACACTTCGGTCATAAAGACAGTCAATCCACTACCGGCCGCGATCAGAGCCAGCGCAAAAGTGCCAACGCTTCGGATTGAATACCTAGCCATCAGCGTTGCCGCGAATGGGGCGGTTAATCCGTAAAACAGGAGGTTGACCGACATTGCCAGCGAGGTATCGGCGCGCGACCAGTCAAATTCCTGCTCAAATGGCTGGAATAGTACTGAGGTGGTAGACCTAAATGCCGCCGCTCCAAGAAGAGCTAAGAACGTGACGGCTGCGACGACAATGGCCCAGTTGATTCTGGATTTAGGCATCAACGGATTTCACAAAAATCGTCCACTGCAGTTTTTGGACCTGCGACGATAAGCCAGTCTCCATTAGAAATTACTGTGTCTGGCGAGGCGGCCGTATAAGTGGTATTCCCGTGACTAGTTGCAACCACAATCACATTGTGTTTAGCTCTCAAGCCCAACTCAGCCAGAGACTTTCCATCAAACGCTTTAGCGGCAGCGGTTTTTGCCATAACAAAGTTTTGATCGATTTCGACATAGTCAAGCTGGTCACCGCCGACCTGGTGAGCAATGCGTCGTCCCATATCGCTCTCGGGAAATACCACGTGATGTACGCCAAGCTGCTGCAGAATTCGTCCGTGGGCTTCGGTATCTGCCTTAGCCCAAATCTCTTTAATCCCAATTTCTAGTAACAGCGAAGCAGTAAGGATGCTTGACTCGATATTGGTGCCGATGGCCACGACAACTCGATCAAAGTTCTGAATGTCAATTTCAGCCAAGGCCTCCGATGATGTGCTGTCTGCCTGAACAGTCTGAGTAATGGCAGTGGAGAGCTTTTGCACGACCGCTTCATCATTATCGATTCCAAGTACTTCGTGTCCCGTGTCCACCAACTCGAGGGCTAGTGCGGTGCCAAATCGACCAAGACCAATCACGGCAATTTGCTCAGTCGCAGTGGTTCTTTTTTTAGCCAATTGTTGGCCTTTCTTTCGGATACTGAATGTAGCCCTTACCTATTTTCACAGCAAGCGAGCTCGCCACCAAAGTGGGCCCGACACGACCAATGAACATTAGAAACATAACCAGAACCTGAGCAGGCACAGAAAGTTCTGACGTTATACCCGTCGACAGGCCTGCGGTACCCAGGGCTGATGAAGCCTCAAAAAGCAGCTCATCCGTGCTGAAATCCGTTACCAATTGCAAAATCAGCACCGAACCAATGAGCAGAGCAGAGTAAAGAAATAGCAGGGTGATCGCCTGACGGTGGATGGAGCGCGGCAGTCTGCGTTTACCTATGTTTACTGCCCTAGCGCCTCGGATCTCAGAAACCACTATAAAAAGCAGCACAGTCACTGTAGTGATTTTCAGTCCACCCGCGGTTCCTCCGCTACCACCGCCGACGAACATCAGAATGTCCATTCCAAGCCAGCTTTCGCGTGACATTCCACCAATATCGATGGCATTAAATCCCGCGCTTCTTGGCATCACCGACAGCACAAAAATATTGAGCACCTTCTGCCAGGTTGACATTGTGCCAATTGTGGCGTCGTTATTCCATTCAAGAATTCCAAAATAAAGCATGCCCAAAAGTACAAGCGAGATTGTTCCGAAAACCACTATGCGGCTAGTGAGGGACCAATGCATCATTGTTGCAAACCTGCGGCGATTTTTTCTATCTCTTACGTTTTTGTAAATATGCCGACCGACTTCAAGCAGCACAGGAAATCCAATAGAACCGAGCACCACCTGAATGCTGATAACTAGAAGGATTAGAGAATCGTTATTGAAACGAATCAGACTGTCACCAAACAGGCTCATGCCCGCGTTGTTAAAAGCAGATACAGAGTGGAATGTTCCGTACCACAATGCATCTTGAATCGAATATCCATACTCAAACAGAAACCGAAGAGTGAGCAGTACGGTGCCAATGGACTCGACTACAAGACCTACCAGTGCGATTCTGATCAAAACGCCTCGAATATCCCCGCTGGCCAAGGCTCGATGTTCTTCGGACGAAACCATAGAGGCTCTCAGACTCATGCGATGCGCCACCAGCAGTGCAAGCAATGCGGTAAATGCCATGATGCCAAATCCGCCAATTTTTACTAGCAACAGGATGATCAAGTGACCAACCGGAGTCCAAAAGGTTTCGGTATTAACAATGGTCAAACCATTTACGCAAAGAGAGCTAATTGCGGTAAACAGTGAATCCAGGTTTACGCCAAAGCTTCCGTCAGTTCTGGATATTGGGAGGCTCAGCAGGCTGGTGCCAACTGCAATGAGTGCGATGAAGGCGAGGGTAATGGTTTGCGCCGGGCGAAACAGACGCGCCCTGATTTCAGCCATCAACCCTCCTCTTTGGAGCCACCGTGGGGAATTGAACCCCAGACCTGCTCTTTACGAGGGAGCTGCTCTACCAACTGAGCTACGGCGGCTAACCGCTAGAAGCCTTGACTGGTATACCCGCAATGCCTTCCAACAGTAATTACTCGGCAAGAATATCACAGGCAGCAACTCTTCACATGTCACGCTGTTCCAGGTTGTATTGGTTGAAATGCTTAAAAGTTGCTTAATTTATGGTTTCCCCAGCAACAAGGAAAACTTCCTCAAAAGCCTTTGTGAATCTTTCTTCTGTTGCTTTGTTATAGAAAGGCATACCCCAAATCAAATACTCTTTGTTTTCGGTGAGAAGAGTCACACGCCCCTTTTCCTTAATTTCCGAAAGGAAATTTTCCTTCCACTGATCATGGGCTAGGAGATGATCCCCTTTTGGCTCTATAAACACCTGAAGCGAAATTGAACCTTGGTCAGAGTTAGAATTCAAGACTGCAAAGAAGTCAGGTTCGGTGGCAGCTCCGTCGCTGAAATTGTATATTTTGAAAAATCTCTCGTTTCTAACGAGAAATACTTCGCTGAAATGACGTTTGAGCTTCGGAACCAAGCCCTTGAAATAATGTATGAGGTGTTTTTCCTCGGATGTTCCGAAAAAATCATTGTGCGAGAACCAGTCCTCAGATTCGAGATCAAGATATAGCGCAGAATCTCCCATTGTGGTCATTGACCTGCCGAACTCTTTATTTCCAGCATCGTCATTTGAAATATTTATTGTTTTATCTTTCAAGAGACTTGCCATTGGCAAACCCCTAAAGTCCTCAGAGCCCACAAATTCAGTCTTCTGACTTTTCATTCTTGACTCGATATCGGTGCATACATGCTCAACAACAGACAAAATCTCGTCTACATCGAGATCATCTAGAGAACCGTAAGGCCCTTCTACTAAGACCCGGAGCCCATTTAAGTATCGATGGTCAGAAATAAACTCGTCTATAGAAGTCAAGTTTGGCAAGTACTCCTTTAAATTCCTAAACCTGTAGAAGCGGTTTCGATTCAACGCTTTGCGCAAAATATGGGAATTCACCTCTCCAAGCTCAATCTCAAAAGACTTTTTTGGGCGTCTGGTGGCCTCAGCTTCTGCTTCAAAGATGCGGGTTGTAGTTGAAAACCCAGTATTAAGTTGGTGCTTAAAGGTCTGACTAGATAAGTAGGACTCAAGGCCTTGGATCGATGAATAATCCTTCTTAACTAGTTTGTTTACAAACAGATAGCCCTGTCTAAATGACTCAGATTTGAGGAAGCTATCTCGAAGCTTCATCTCGCGCACAACAGTTTCCGCGGCAACTATGCCGATTTCCCGTAGGGCTGAATTAAGTTCTTGAATGTATCTAGGGTTATAGGCACTGTGATAGACCAATGTTTCGCAAAGCCTCAACGGGTTCGCAAGGTCCTTATCGAACTTTCGCTTGTCTCTCTCTTGGTCATCAGAAGTTACAAACGGGTAATAGCGAGCACCTCGACCAATAAGCTGTGCCTCGCTCATTGTGGTTTTACCTACCTGGTTGTTCTTGGCATCTCTAGTGTCATAGAGCCTAACTATGTCGAATAGGTTGAGGACATCCCAACCCTCGTTTAGCATGTCTACAGCAAATACCGCCCGATACTCGTTATTTTGGTCTTCCAGGCTATTAAGAACTAGTTGGTTTTCTTCTGTAGCTGATTTGCTATTTACGGAGAGCTGCTTATCGTCCGAAAAGTCTTCACGCAACTCGAGTGCCAAATTATCCAAATTGACCGAAGAGTTTTCAAAGTAATCAAAAGCTTCGGCAAGTAGGCCTTGCGCATTAAATTGAATTTTGCGCAGATTGTCCGCTTCAAGGCTTTGAAGTAGTGCGTTGAATTCAGCCTGAAAAGCCTCGCTGTCCTTTATTGTTCTGGACTTGAATAAAACCACTGGCTTGATTTTTAAGTTCTGGTCAGCAAAAATCTTTCGTCTCCACTGACTAAGAATTATCGCGCCCATTGCACGATCAATAATTTCAGTTTCTGACTGGAGGACAGCTACGTCCTTTGAATAACCATCCTGACGAAATTCCTTAAGTGGGTAATCAAAAATTAACCTAGGCGTGTATTTACTTGAAATTCCGGCGTTATCGAAGTCCATGGTTGCCGTGAATTCAAGCAGGATATTATCGATATTTGCTTTAAAGATTGTCTCAACGGTGTTTTCCCAACTAGGTTTTTCACCTTGTGAAGCATCTGTGACCCCCTTGGACAGCCTCGATTCGGCATTTATGTGATGGGCCTCATCTGAGATCAGCACAATATCGTGCGCACTAAAATCATCGATAGTCAAGGAATTTTCTCGAGGAACGCTCATCTGTGAATGCAGGCCCTGGATTGTCGTAAAAACGATATTTATCGCGTCGGGGTTAGAAGATTGGAAATTATCAACCTCCTGCACTACGACTGGCTTGCCATCGATGGCTGTTGCATTTGAAAAAAGATACTTGGATGAGCTTCGGTTAAGAAAATTGTCTCTGGTCTTGTTGATGATGCTCGTACTGTCTACGAAAAACAGAAAGTTTCTGTATCCCAAACGATACAAATTGAGTATTGCCCCGGCCATGATCAGGGTCTTTCCGCTTCCTGTGGCCATATGGAACAAAACCTGACGAATCCCCACATTTGAGCGAACCAAGTACTCTTCGGCATACAGGTCAAAAATCTGCAACGCTTTCGCTTGGTAGGGGCGAATAGACAATTTCGGGTTGAGATTATTCACTATGGCATCTGGTAGGAGCCTGGATGTGATGGCTCTTTGACCGAATTCTTCGAGAATCTCTTGGCCGAGAGTTTTAACGGACATAACTAGTGCACCCTGAAAAATCTCTCATTTGCCAATTTGTCCTTTTCTTCAATGGCAAACCGGGCATCAGATATTTCGCTCAGCGGAACATAGAGCATATTCTTGTCAAGCATTTCAAGCAGAAATGCTCTGACTTCATTGATTGACAGGTCAGAAAAGTCTGACCCAGAAATCATATTGAAGTTCTTTACTGCTCTATATGAAAGGAAAGCTGTCTCTTGCATATCTTTCCAAACTTCCCGCAAGGCATCCAATGATTCGCTCTCAAGAATCCGCTTTACAAACTTTTCGTTAGCTTGGCTGAGCTCGCAATATACGAAACCTTGTACTGAATCGATCTCCGTGGCCTTACGTAGCCGTTCTTTTGTGGTGGATTCGACATAATCCATCTGCTCGGCAAGAATGAACCGTCTATTACCGCCATCTTTTTTATTGAGCTCCATCACAGCCTGGCCGGTAGTGCCACTTCCGGCAAAAAAGTCCATAACAATTGCATCCTTATCGGCCTCTGATCCGACAATTGCATTCAGGCAGTCGTAAACATTCCAAAGTGATTTAGGAAAAAGAAACGTTGCATCTGGAACCAGAGACTTTAATACTTTTGTTCCATAGGTATTCGCGTCATAACGGGAACCTGTCCATACGGTTCTAACTTCTTGAGTGTCTTTGCAAAGTTCGATATCCAGCACACCGGCCTTCAATCGAGCTCGAAGTAAATGCTGTATGCCCTCAACAGACTGTCGGGCATATCGCCATTTTCTCTCGACGCCTTCATTGTCAATTGGGTAAACCCAAGTCTCATCCCCCAATGTCACATTTCTTTGAGGGTTTTCCGAGTCAGGTGTCACATCTCCAAATCCGACAATTTCTCCATCTTTTACTCGCACTGGATAGAAACAGTTTGCTGCGTCACTTCTTAGTGACTCACCACCCCAGTTTCGCAATGGATCCCATTTACGTTCTTCTTCAGCAATTTCAACAGACTGAATTGACTTGATTCCTTTAGGCACTACAAAAAACGCATACTCGTGCGTGTATGAAAAGTTAGCTCCTTGTACACCTCTCGGATTATGAACAATCGTGATGCAGTGGACTTCATGCTTTGGAAATGTCTCCTTAAGAAGTACGCCGAGATGTGCCTGTTCATTTTCATCAATAGCAACGATTAAGCAACCGTCTTTGGTCAGAAAATCCCTTGCTACATCGAGGCGATTTTTCATAAACGTGAGCCACGTAGACCGATTAAATGTGTTGTTGTAAGTAAATGTGTTGTTTTTTGAATTAGTTGGATTGTATGGAGGGTCAATGTAAATGACTTTAACTTTCCCTGCAAAAGTGTCCCGCAAGGTGTGGAGTGCTAGTAAATTGTTGCCTTTAACGAGAAGGCTGTCCGAAGCAGTGAAATCTCCAAGCGGAACTGCGTTTCCATCTTTGTCGAACCTTTGCATGTTCGTTAAGACTTTTGGTTCAAGAAGTCTGTCTATTTCATTCGGTGCGAGAGTTTGATTCCAGAATATTTCAAAGCGTTTTTCGTTATCATCAGCCTGCCCACCTTCAAAAACACAGTCTTTATATGGCCAGACAAGCTCAAGCTCACTCGAGTGGGTTAGGTATTGACCGTCTGCGGTCAACCCAACTTTATTTTTGAAGCTTGTATATGAATCGGGTAGGAAATTCTTGTTTGAGACAAATTTCTGAAATTTGACCTTATCAAAGACGAGGTACGCCCCTACGACCTCGAAGAAAAAGGACTTTAGGCTCGTATTGGAGCAAAGCAAATCCAGGAGCCCCGAGTCCAAGTCCAAAGCCAATTCAATCACCTTGGTTTTGTTGATTGCACCGTCTACGACTAGCCGGTCGTCTACTCTTAGCGCATCAACTAGATCGTCAAGTAGGTTTTCCATCGTTATCTCCTGCCATACTCCTGTGGCCTAGGCCACAGAACTGAGCCGCCCCCAGAATTCTTTGCGGCAAGCAAGGCAAATCTATCAGTGGCCTGTGACACGCCGCTTGGCTCGTGATTTCGCTTCCCCACTATGTGTCCTCTGTGATGAATGGAAAATTCCTCGAGAATCTCACTCGTATCTGCCCTTCCGACGCAGCCTCAAAGTCCACCCAGTAAATCAAGTATTCGACCTCTCCCGTGATTAGAAACCTCCTGTATGCCTCAAATGGGTCCAACTCATCCTGATCCTGTGGCCGCAGGTGCAGGTCGAAGTAGCCGTGTTTAAAGAAGTACCAACTAAAACCAGCTACGTTGTCGCTTGACAGCTTCCCTTGATATTGACCCGGCATTTCCGCACCGAGTGAATGAACATTTGCGCTCTCGCACCAGAGCCTCATAACTTCGTCTAGGAAGTATCTGGCGCTTTTTCGTGTGACAGTCTTGTCAAATAACCAAACGACGTGCAAGTGCGGAAAAAGTCCCGTTGAGGTAACAACCTCTTCCAGAATCTTTACAAAATGTGGATTGCCGACCGATTCAGCCAGTGCGACATACCTCGATCTGTTTCTAAGTCTCGTCCAGGTCTTTGTTAAGCCAACGTACTTAGCCCTTGATGGAACGCCAGGATCGTGTCTAAGGCTTAGCTTTAGCTGCATTAGGTAGCCGCCGCCATTCACCCACTCTTCTGCTGCAACCTCGAATTGTGCACGCCTGATAGACATATATCTACTGGCGCATACGGGGCATATATGGCCATTTCCACAGTGCCTGGGAGTAAAACCTTCTTGAAGAAGATCCGTGGCTTCCTTGGGCCACTTGTAGCCGTATCGATATGGAAAGCAATTTGCCGGCCCTTTGAGATGCATATTTGGCCTCAATTTCTCCAGAAGCTCTCGCTTCTCGAATGCTGCGCTTACTGCTGCCACAGAGTACTTGTACTTACGTTTTCTCCTCTTACCAAAGAGGGGACGTGATTGATTTCGATTAAACTTTGATTGGGTTTTCAATTCGATTCCAGGAATAGTGACTTAATTAGTAAGTGGAGGTCGGGCTACTGCCTTGCATCTCGAAGACTCTTCGTGGCTATGTCCAGGTTTTCCGACATTTTCGGAGGTAGTTAGTTACTAAAAGCGAAATCATCCGCTCATTTAAAGGGAAGCGCAATAGGTCGCCGCTGAATCAAATACCGCTATTGGCAACATCAAAAAAGGATTTTCCGCTTTTTTGGAGTCTCAAATATTTGCTCTTAGTTACTAACACCTGGGCTACTGCCTGGAAAGGAATCCTCCAAGCGCTGATAAGCCCTGACTTGAAGTTCAGGACAACCGCTTTTAACCCTGGGGGTCTCCCGCTAGTACTTCACATACTTTGCTGGTGAATCTTCCCGCCAGCCCTGGCACGCGAGGCGCATAAGTCCTCTTAGTGATTTCTACTCCGGAATGTCCCAGTCCTTGGCTCAGCTCAACTAGTGGCACCCCAGATTGCAAAGCGAGTACCGCAACTGTGTGCCGGAGGTCGTGAATTCGGATTCGGCGAAGGCCGGCCTCTTTGCATACCCTCGTATAGGTTCTGTGCAAAGTACTTAGGCTCAGTGGTTGGTTGCTCTGAGAGGTGACAATGTGATCTGTGGCCGGTATTTGTTTACCCGCGAGCGCGTTTCTTTCTAGTTGCCGTTGAAGCGCTTTTAGAATGAATGGGTTTAGGTCGAGTGAGCGAAGTGAGGCTTTTGTCTTCGTTTCATCCTCTAAAACTTGACTCTTGAATGTGCCGTCCTGACTCAGGATTCTCTTCTCGCCGCGACTCTTTGTTACTCGGACCTCTTGGCCATCAAAGTCGATGTCATTCCAAGTGAGAGCAAGGATTTCTCCCTTTCGCATCCCTGTTGTAAGCGCTATAGCCATGAAGGTTTCTATCGCTGTGTCCTTTGAGGCTTCAAGCGCACGCTTTGCTTCTTCAACTGTCCATGGATCCTTTACAGCTGTTGCCGCGAGCGCGTCTGCCCTATGTCTTCTAACATCCCCCATGGGATCCTTCTGAATCAAGCCCGCACGCTTTGCGTAACCAAATAGGTCTACTAAGCGAGCTCTTAACGTATTTACTGTGGAAGCAGTCAGACCTCGTGAGCGCATGTCAAGCAACAAGTCACTAATCGCCTGGCTATCAATCCTTTCAATGGGAAGATTGCCGAAGCACGGTGATGCATACAAGCCAATTAGGTGTATGTATTGCGACAGGGTGGATGCTTTTATCTCTACGGCCTTCTGAATCCGGTACTTGTCCAGTACATACGAAAATGTCGTTAGCTCAGTTTTTTTGCGCGAGGTTTTGACCCCACGGCGAATTTCCTGGCCCAGTTGCCGTGCCTCAGTCCTTGAAGCAGCGCGACGCTGAATCTTTCGCACTGGCTTCCCTGGTTGCGCAATCCGCACTTGGACTACCCACTTTTTAGATACTTTGTCTTGCCACACGCTTAGGCCGTCACCGTACATTAGTGAGCCCCCAGTCCGCGGGAAGCGCAGTAGCGATTGAGGGACGCAGCTGTTATACGTGCACAGCTGCGGATATGGATTAGCTCTAGTTCGCCGGCTTCAACCAGGCGGTAAACAGTGCTTCGTGAAACATTGAGGTGCTCTCTAGCGACCTCTGGGATTGAGTAGTAAAGCATTACGCTCCTTGAATAAAAAATGGACGTTGGAGGCAGGCAATGGCATTGATGGCAGAGATTGCAGTATTTGCAGAAATGGCATTGATGGCAGATTTGGCCTCTTGGCGGATTGAATCCGTTGCAACGTCTCTCAAGGAGATGTCTCTCAGATCTGTGGTTTCCCACAGCGAGGTATTTATATTATGTAAAGCTGACAGCACTGAGTGCAAGTGGAGTTGGCGGGATTTTTTAAATGAATTGCTTAATAAGTTGCTTAAGTCCACAAGCCGATGCCCCTAAGTTTCTAGGGCATTGCAGTTTTGCCTCTAATTCAAAGGCATCTAGCGGAGCCACCTGTGGGAATTGAACCCACGACCTGCTCTTTACGAGGGAGCTGCTCTACCAACTGAGCTACGGCGGCCAATAGACCGATTCTAGTCAAAGAGAAACCCCGGCCCATTGGACCGGGGTTTCCTTGGATTTTCTCAACTAGTGAGAAACGGCCTTGCCGATTGCAGCACCGGTAAGTGAACGCACCTCGAGCTCCGCATACTTAGCGGTGTTGCGCTCGTTTGAGGTAACAGTTCCCAACCAACCCATGAAGAACCCGAATGGAATCGAGACGATTCCAGGGTTGTTTAGTGGGAAGTAGTTGAACTTCACGCAGCTAGCAGCATCAGGTAGACACTTTATGAAACTGGTTTCGGTACCAGAAACGTTGCCGGAGAAAATGAGCAGAATCACAGCCGTCAACAGACCGCCATAGATTGCCCAAACCGCTCCACGAGTGTTGAAGCGTTTCCAGAACAACGAATACAGCACTGCTGGCAAGTTTGCCGAGGCAGCGATAGCAAAGGCAATCGCTACGAGGAATGCGACGTTTAATCCCTGCGCCCCAATTGCGAGAACGATAGCAACCGCGCCAATCAAAATTGCAGCGATTCGTGCGACCTTTACTTCGCTCTTTGGATCAACGTTGCCCTTCTTGATGACGTTCGCGTAGAAGTCGTGTGCGAACGAAGAAGACGAGGCAAGTGTCAAACCGGCCACCACCGCAAGGATGGTAGCGAAGGCAATCGCACCGATAATCGCAAGCATCGTTGCTCCACCGGTTTCACCGGCTAGTTCAACACCAAGTTCTTTTGCCAATAGCGGAGCCGCCAGGTTTCCACCTTTATCGGCTTCTTTAATTGTTGCGGAACCGACCAGCGCTGCAGCGCCGAATCCCAAAGCAATAGTCATCAAGTAAAAAGCACCGATGTTTCCGATTGCCCAGTTGACAGACTTTCGTGCTGCTTTTGCGGTTGGAACTGTGTAGAAACGGATGAGAATGTGAGGCAAACCGGCTGTTCCAAGCACCAAGGCAAGACCGAGGGAAATCAGATCTAACTTGCTCATCAGAGTCTTGAACGCATTGAGCGTGCCGTCTTCATTCATTACGTCTAGGCCATACTTTCCACCCGGGTTCAAGAAGTTCGCGTTTCCGCTCTGTTCTTTTGCCGCGCCTAGCAAGGCGCCGATGTCAAAGCCAAACTGCCAAAGGACGAGGATGGTTAGCACTAGAGCACCAATCATCAAGAGGAAAGCCTTGACGATCTGCACGTAAGTGGTGCCCTTCATACCTCCGACTGTTACGTAAACAATCATCAAGATTCCCACCACGCCAATGATTAGGTTCTTGGCACCGGTGTTGGTTGGGTCAATTCCAAGTAGCAGTGAAACTAAACTTCCTGCACCAACCATCTGAGCGAGCAGATAGAAGATTGAAACGACGACCGTAGAGGCCGAAGCTGCTGTTCTTACAGGACGTTGTTTCATTCGGAAGGCAACTACATCGCCCATCGTGAAACGACCTGAGTTGCGCAGAGGTTCGGCAACAAGCAAAAGAGCCACAAGCCAGGCAACTAAGAAGCCAATCGAGTAGAGGAACCCGTCGTAGCCGGCAAGCGCAATCATTCCAGCAATTCCGAGGAATGATGCCGCCGACATATAGTCACCTGCTATGGCGAGACCGTTTTGAAAACCAGAGAAAGAAGCTCCGCCGTCATAGAAGTCTGATGCGTTCTTTTTGTTGGTGCGTCCGGCACGAATTACAAGGAACAGAGTGAACGCGACGAATACGATAAATAAAATCGTTGACAACATTGTTGAATTCATTAGTTGTGTCCGATCTTTGCGTTGATTTTATCCCTCAGGTTGTCTGATGCCTCATCCAAGTTTTTGCTTGAGTGACGTTCATACAACCACGCAATCAAAAAGGTGGACACAAACTGCAAGACACCAAGAATGATTGCGATATTGATATTCGGCGCAACCTCAGTACTCACCCATTCACGAGCGAAAGCGGTAAGCAGAATGTACCCGAAATACCAAACGAGGAAAGCGATTGTTACTGGAAATGCAAAATTGCGAAATTTCTTTCGCAGGTCCTTGAATTCGGCAGACTCTTGGGTTTCAGCCCAAACTGCCTCATTATTTGAGGAACTCATATAACTCCGTTGTTCATGAGAATCTGAGGACATCGTTGTCGACAGACTTTGGGGTTTGACCCCCATGGCCTCAGACTAGCGAGTGCGGGAATAAAATCCCAAATTTGTCAATCAAGTGTTCGGGAAGCCGAATTTTTAGCAGTTTGGATCTTGGGCGGGGACGATTCCCCTGATCAAGTAGGCATCCACGGCCTTGACCACGCAGCTATTTGAGCGGCCATAGGCAGTGTGGCCCTCACCATTGAAAGTAACCAGGTGGCCGTTTGCCAGAATCTTGTTGGCCAAGTTTTGCGACTGCCAGTAAGGGGTGGCCGGATCCCCGGTGGTGCCAACGACAATGATTGGCCCGGATCCCTTGGCCGCATAACTCGATGGCTTCTTTGCGATTGGATAAGGCCACTGCTCGCAGCCAATCGCGCCGTTCAACCAATACCGGCCGAGGAATGGACTAATTGCCAGAGCTTTGGCGTTTTGCGCGGCCATTGCTTTCGCTGATGAATCCGCACGCGAATCTAAGCAACTGACGGCGATGTTGGCTTCAAAGGTATTGCTGGCATAACTTCCATCATCGTTTCGATCATTGTAGAAATCGGCAAGGCGCATGAAGGTGGTGCCGTCGCCCTTGAATGCTCCTTCGAATGCCTGATCGAGGTACTGCCAATAGTCGTTGCTGTATAGGGTCATGATGAGTCCGGTGATTCCAGAATCAGCGTTGAGTAATCTTCCGTCGCTGGTCTTTATCGGTTTGGTCTCGAGACCTTTGAAGAAATTTGAAATTCGAGAAATAGCCGAATCGACTGTTCCGCTAAACAAACAAGAGCTCTTACTCAAACAGTCGGCCAGGTAATTGCGTAGCGCTTGATTAAACGCCTTGAGTTGATTCAGGCTCTGCTGCTCATCACTAACACTTGGATCCATCGCTCCGTCGAGAACCATTCGACCAACATTCTTTGGAAAGAGCGCCGCATACGTAGTACCTAGAAATGTGCCATATGAAAAACCGAGGTAGTTGAGTTTCTTCGACCCAAGTGCCGAGCGGATGACATCAAGGTCTTTTGCCGCAGAGACAGTATCAACAAACCCAAAAATTTTGCCGGAATTTTTTTCACAAGCTGCGATGAACTTTTTCATTTCAGCGCGACTGTTGGCAAGCTCTTCAGCGCTGCCAGGTGCGCCGAAGTCATCGTAGAGCAGGCGGTCGGTTTCTTTGGCATTCAGGCACTTTATCGGTGCACTGCGCTGCACTCCACGTGGGTCAAAACCTACGACGTTGTAGCGCTTTCGCAGGTCGACGCTCGCCACCTGAGCGCCCCCGGCGGCAACGAAGTCGATACCTGAGCTGCCCGGACCACCCGGGTTTTCCAGGAGCCAGCCCAAATCTGCCGAGCCAGTGGAGGCAAGCCAGTTAATAGAAATCTTGATGGATCCGGCGGTCGGACGTGCGTAGTCGATTGGCACGCGCACGGTGGAACACTTCAATTTGGTGCCGCAGTCGGTCCAAGTTAGCTTCTGCCCATAGAAACTGGCTACCGAAGTGATGGCAGGCGTGGCCTCAACCGGGGCGCAGCCGGTCAACGAGAGCATGCCGACTAGCAGTGCGACTATGAGTTTGCGCATACGGCTATTTCTTTACTCGAAAATTTACGGCGAGTGACTCTAGCACCATCAGATTGTTGACGTTCGATGCGATGCGAGTGCGAGAAATCTCGATTTGCTTCAACTTGAACAAGGTATCTTCGGGATGAGTTTTGTTTGCCAGATCATGGAGTTTTGCCTGTAAATCTTCATTTACCAGCGGCACTTGTGCGCCAAGCTGCAACATGAGCACGTCTCGGAACAGGGATAGCAGATCCACCAATATCCTGTCCAAACCATCACGCAGCGAACGTGTAGCGCGCCGCTTTTGCGATTCTTCGAGAGCACGCACATCAGCGCGCACGTGCGGTGGCAATTTGCTAGCATCCTCAACACCAAGCGCTCGGAGCAAATCATCGCGCTCTTCAGTATCACGCTCAATGGTCAGTGCATCCGCATCTTTCTTCGCGAGCTCCAACCAACGGTCTGCAGTAAACATTGCCGATGAAATTGAATCGATTGAGAGTGCCGCCATCAGTGTGTCTTTGCGGCGGCCGCGGGCTTCAACACTCGTACCAAGTCGGCGAGCCATACCGATGTGGCTCTGAGCTTCAGCTGCAACTTGCTTCGCGAGCGCCGGGGCGATTCCATCACGGCTCACCAATAACTCCGCGACCTCTTCAATCGAAGGTGTCTTAAGGGCGATACGGCGAACTCGTGAACGAATCGTCGGCAGCATGTCTGCTTCACTTGGTGCGCAAAGCAGCCAAACAGTGCCGGCAGGTGGCTCTTCGAGAGCCTTGAGCAAAACATTCGATGAGCGCTCTGCCATGCGGTCGGCGTCTTCGATGATCATGATGCGATAGCGACCCATCGAACCGCCGAGTGAAGAACTAGCAACCAGCTCACGAACCTCTTC
>JACCDN010322821.1_pt1 | contig 17373 bp, 20 predicted proteins | sample 7441691 | NCBI WGS metagenome assembly JACCDN01 (sample SAMN15323439, study PRJNA562643) | freshwater metagenome | isolation source: river surface water | place: USA:Blue River Watershed | collected 2017-08-16
AGCCTTGAAAAATAATGCGACATCGCGCCAGTTGGCGGCGCAATTGACATGTCGTTGTCGTTTAAAATTACAATTAAACGATTGTCGTGAAAAAATTCATCTTCCAAAGCTCCGGCGTTATTCATTGCTTCAAACGCCATTCCCGCAGACATTGCACCGTCGCCAATTACGGCAATTACGTGCGATTTTTCTTTTTTGAATTTTTTAGCAACCGAAATTCCAAGTGCTGCGGAAATTGAAGTGGAGCTGTGCCCAGCACCAAAAACGTCAAATTCGCTTTCGCTTCTTTTGGTAAATCCAGAAATTCCACCAGCTTGGCGAATTGTTTTCATGCGGTCGCGGCGACCTGTTAAAATTTTGTGCGGGTAAGCTTGGTGTCCAACATCCCAAATTACTTTGTCGTGCGGTGTGTCAAAAACGTAGTGAAGAGCAGTGGTAATTTCAACAACTCCAAGCCCCGCACCAAGATGCCCGCCAGTTTGCGACACCGCTGAAATTGTTGCCAAGCGCAGCTCGTCAGAAACTTGTTTGATTTCTGCAAGTGAAAAATTTTTGAGATCGGATGGGGTTTTGACCGCGTCGAGTAAGGGAGTTTTAGAGTCGGGCATTTTTTGCTTTGAATTGATTCGGGTTGGAAAAACTCAACTTAAATTGGAAGTTTTACAAATCATGAAATTTTTTTATTGGCTTGTGAGGTAATTAACTAACAGTGTCTAACTAACAGAGTCTAAACCGAATAAACTATTTACCCGAAACCTCTAGAGCAATTTTGTAAACATCCTTTTTATTCAAGCCAAAAACCTCAGCCAAACTTTGTGACAAATCTTTCAAGCTTTCTCCCGCTTTAATCGCTTCGGAAATTTTTGTTCTCAACTCTTCTTCGTCAAAAGATTTTTCGTTTTTGTCTGATTTTTCAATCACAATCACAAATTCTCCGCGCAGCTTTTGAGGCTCTTCGGCGAAGAATTTTATTAGTTTACTTAATTGACAAGAATGAATTTCTTCATGAAGTTTGGTTAATTCTCTTGCGGCACAAGCGTTGCGATCTCCTAATGTTTCTAAAACCATCTCCAAACTTTCAGCCACTCGCCTTGCCGATTCAAAAAAAACAAAGGTAAAATTGGTTGGCAAAGATTTTAAAAACTTTTTCTTCTGTACGTCGGAAGTTGGTAAGAAACCCAAAAACAAAAAATTGTCACAAGCCAAACCAGAAGCGCAAAGCGCAGAAGTTAAAGATGAAGCTCCGGGAAGTGGAATGATTTTTTGATTAAACTCGCGCAAAAAATTAACTAATTTGTAACCCGGATCAGAAATTAAGGGAGTTCCAGCATCAGACAAAAGAGCAACGGATTTTCCCGACACTAATAATTCTAAAATTTTTCGACGCGATTTTTCGTCGCAATGGTCATTGTAGGTAAAAAGTTTTTTTTCTGCGATTTGATAAGCCATCAAAAGCTTTGCCGAAACTCTCGTGTCTTCGCAAACAATAACATCAACCTCTTTTAAAACCTGCAAAGCGCGTATCGTAATGTCACCCAAATTACCAATTGGCGTTGCCATTACGTAAAGCGCATTTTCCAGTTTTAGCTCTTGAGTTTTTGATTGGTAATCCTGCATTATATTTTTCTAATTTAATTTCCTACAAACCTAAGCAAATCAACTTTATGAAAAAATTTTTGCTACTTCTGATTCTTGCACTTTCAAGCTGCGAATCAACTCTTAATAGAAGCGAAATTTTACAATCATTCAAAAAAGAAACTCAAGAACCATATAAACCCCACGACCAATTCGAATCTCGCGATCTTGGCATTGATAAATCTCTGCAAAAAAAAGTTCAGGTTGCGTTATTTTTGCCATTTAGTGGCAAAAACAAAGAGTTGGGTTGGAGCCTTTTAAACGCTGCCTCAATGTCAATTTTTGATAACGACTTAACTCACAATATTGAGTTAGTTTTGATTGACAGTAAAGACAGCGAAACAGAAGCGCGTAAAGCTTTTTTAGAAATTGTTGAGCGCGACATTAAAATTGTAATTGGACCAATTTTTAGCCAAACAGTTGAGTCGATTGACGAATTAGCAAAAAAACATGGGATCACTGTTATTTCTTTTTCAAACAACCGCGAATTAATAGACAAAACAAATTCTGAAGGAGGAGTTTTTCTTGCTGGAATAGCACCCGAAACGCAAGTTGATAGAATTGTTGGCTACGCTCTATCTCAAGGAAAATCTAGCTTTTCAATTATTGCTCCAAAAAACCAATATGGCACCGCAATAACTGCTCTTTTTAAAAGAATAGTAAAAGGTCGCGATGGCGTTTTTGTAACGTCAGAATTTTATGATCAGGGAGCTAAAGACTTAGATCGCGTTGTAAATCATGCGATTAATGCTTTTGTAATTTCGCCTCATTCCAAAAAAACCAAGAAAGATGTAATTGAAGAATCAGATCGCACCTACTCACAAATAATTATGATTCCGGAATCTGGAAAGATTCTTTCTAAAATCATCGCCGAAATTAAATCTCAAAATGTTGACGAAAGAAGCTTTCAAATCGTTGGAACAAATCAATGGGATGACAATTCTACTTTTTCAGATTACAACTTAATTGGTGGCTGGTTTGCTTCGCCAGAAAATGAAAAATTCCGCAGTTTCGAGAATTCTTACTATCAAAATTACAGTAAATTTCCTCCAAGAATTGCCTCAATTTCTTATGATATGGTTGCCGCAGTTTCAAAATTGATTGAGCTGAAAAAGGGTCAAACTCCCTCAATTGCAGATTTTACCAACTCAGACCTTTCTCCAAATAATGGATTTGTAGGAATTGATGGAATGTTCAGATTTATTCCAAATGGATTAGTTCAGAGAAATTTAGCGGTGTTAAGAGTTGGAAATAATCGCTTTGAAACCATTGAGAAGCCAACCGAGAAATTTCTGCAATATTAAACGCTTATTATCGCTTAAGCTCAATTTAACAGAGCTTTAAGATCGAACTTTGTTTTGCAAAAACCCAAGATCGATTTCTCAAATTTATACCAAACCAACCATCTCTTGATAGCAGTAACGAAGTATTTCTAAGGAAAAATTGCGACAGAGAATGCAGGCTGCATCAAGCGATTTAGCTTGAATTCTCCGAGCAATTTTTCCTCAAGAATACTTTGAAAAAATGGAGTATAAATAGTTTATCTGGTATAGTTGGTTTGGTATAGATTTTTTACATGAATTTGGGAGATAAAATTACAGCACCGTCGCAAATCATCTTTTTCTCCAAAAAATATCTCCTCACAACGAAAAAGCCCCGCCTAGTTTACCCAAGCGGGGCTTTTTAGTAATCAAAGATCTGATTTTATTTATTCTTTAATCAGCTTCGCTTCTTTAAAGTATTTTAAAGCTCCAGGATGAAGAGGAGATGCATTACCTTCTCTAATCATGTCTTCTTTTTTAAGAGAAGAAAACACTGGGTGTAAAGTTTTGAAATTATCGAAGTTTTCAAAAACTGATTTAGTCATATTGTAAACAACATCAGAACTAGTTTTTTCTGAAGTTACTATACTTGCCTTAACACCAAAAGTTTCGATATTTCCCGGATTTCCAGCATACATTCCACCAGGAATTGTAGCTCTAACGTAGAAAGAATTACTTTCTATTAATTTGTCGATTGTTTCGCGATCGATTGAAATAATTCTTACTTTACATGCTTGAGTTGCTTCTTGCAAAACACCATTTGGATTTCCTGAAGCGTAAATCATTACGTCAATTTTTCCATCACACAAAGCTTTAGGTTGCTCAGAAGGCTGAAGATAAGTAACGGTTGAAAAAGTTTGCTTTGTCCAACCTTTTACAGACATCAATACTTCCATTGTAGCGTACATACCAGAACCTTGAGGACCAAAGTTTATTCTTCTTCCAACCATATCATCAATCTTAGTGATGCCAGATTTATCAACTACCGCCATTGTGAAAGTTTCAGAATAAAGAGAGAAGGCAGAACGCATTTCCTTAAATGGCTTTTGGTCAGCAAAAAAACCAGTGCCATTATAAGCATGGTGCTGCCAGTCTGATTGAGTAATTCCAAAATCAATTGTTCCGTTACGTACAGCATTCAAATTTGAAACCGATCCACCAGTTGACTCAACAGAACATCTGATTCCATGCTCTTTTCTTCCTCTGTTTAAAAGTCTGCATATCGCACCTCCAGCTGGATAATAAACACCGGTAATTGCACCCGTTCCAATAGCAACATACTTTGTTGCTGCAAAGGATTCTGAGGCAAGACTAGCAAAAGTTAGAAGAACCGCCGTAACTGAAAGTAATTTTTTCATTTTATTTTTTAGTAAAATTTTACCTGGATGGTGAATATATTTTCGCTATGAATTTTTAATAGATTTTTATACCTATTCGAACTCAAAAGATCTTTTCTTTTTTTAAAAGTCAAAATTATTTTTACCCAAAAATGCAGCAGAGTTATGCAGAATTTTTATTTATTATTTAGGCACCTTATACAACTTACGCTAGAGTAAACCCAGCGTCAAAACGAGAAAAATGTTGAACAAAAATTTTGACATTAGAAAAACAGTCCCATAAGTATTTTGACCTATCAAACTAAATCTAGTGTTTGGCAACAATGCAAATTGAGACTGCGAAGATTCCTCTCGTCGACCTATCTCATCAAATTATTAACAAATCTAAGTAAAAATATGAAACTTTGGCAACAAGTCCTTGTTGGGCTAATACTGGGCGTAATTTCTGGAATTGTTTTAGGTGAAAAAGCGGCGGGATTAAAAATTTTTGGAACGATTTTTATCAACTTAATTAAAATGGTTATTGTTCCTCTTATCTTCTTTGCACTTCTTTCTGGAATTACATCAATGCATGGAGAGGGAAATTTTACCAGAGTTGGTCTTAAAGGTTTTGCGAGCTATATCTTGACCGCAGTTTTTGCTGTAGTTATTGGACTTAGCGCCGGAATTATATTTCAACCAGGATCTGGTGTTGACCTTCACGCCATATCTGAAGGAACAGCTAACGTAGAAGCGATCACAAAAGCTCCTCCATCAATTACAGAGTTCTTACTTGGATTAATTCCAACCAATCCAATTGAAGCAATGGCAAGTGATCGCTTTTTGCAGATAATAATATTTTCAATCTTCACTGGCATAGTGATCAACCTACTTGGCGATAAAAGCAAAGCTTTGAAGGAAGTCATTTCAGCTTCTTCAGCCGTGTGCTTTAAAATGATTGAGCTAATCATTAAACTAGCTCCTCTTGGCGTATTTGGATTTATTTCTTGGATCATCGGAACTCAAGGCATGGACATTTTGGCCGCACTAGGTAAATTAATGGTTACCGTTCTAGCTGCCTGTGTTTTCCAATATGTTGTGTTTGGATTCATGATTTTAATTTTCGCCAGATTGTCTCCAATGCCTTTCTATCGCAAAATTCTTTTCACTCAGTCAATTGCATTTGCAACTAGCAGCAGTAAAGCAACTCTTTCTACTGCAATGAATCAGTTACAAGACAAAATGGGGGTTTCTAAAACAAATTCAAACTTCTTAATGCCTCTTGGAGTTTGCATAAATATGGACGGAACCGCAATATATCTTGGCATTTGCGCCCTATTTTTCTCTCAAGCATATGGCATTGACCTTACAATGCAGAACTATGCAATGCTTATAATGACTTGCACTTTTGGATCAATTGGTGCTGCTGGAATTCCAAGTGGATCAATTATTTTCATGAGCATGGTTTTAACTTCTGTTGGCTTACCAATCGAAGGAATTGGCATCATTCTTGGTGTCGATAGAATTCTTGATATGGTTAGAACCACAGTCAACATCACTGGCGACAGTGCTATTACTTTAATCGTCGATAAATCTGAAGGCGCCCTTGATGAAAAAGTTTATTATTCAAAATCTTAGTTCGATTTCTAGTGCCGTAAAAAGCTACGCAAGCCTTGTTGCTTGCGTAGCTTTTTTCTTATTCTCATTTAATTGCTTTTCGGCAGAAAAGAATTTCGAAAACCACAGAGTTGAATTAGAGCAGATTGAAAATTACCTAAATAGCATAAAAAATTTATCCGCAAAGTTCACTCAGGAAACTTCTGACGGAAATTTTGTGGAAGGAAAATTTTTCTTATCACGCCCAGGGAAAATGCGAGTTGAATATTTGGCAAAACCAAAAATTGTAATCGTGGTTAATGGCTCGATCTTATCTTATTTTGATGTTGAGCTAGACGAAGTTTCAAGACTCAGTACCAACACAACCCCCGCATCATTTTTAACTCGAGATAAAATATCTTTTTTTGCTAAAGATGTTGAACTTACTGACGTTAAAAAATCAGCAAACCAAATTAAAGTTTCGGTGATGAAAAAAAATCGCAAAGAAGCTGGTGAGTTTTCTTTAGTATTTAGCACCAACCCTTTGCGCTTCATTAAAATGGAAGTAAAAAATGATCTAGAGCAAATAATTGACGTCGTACTTTCGGACACTGATTTTACCAGCCCCATTTCCGACAAAATGTTCGTAGTTAAAAAATCATCAAACTAAATGGCGTTTTCTTTTAATCACAAAAATAACAAAAAGCGCCAGATTATCAGCGACATCAACATTACTCCATTTGTTGATGTTTTGCTGGTTCTTTTGATAATTTTTATGGTTGCAGCCCCGATGATGACAAGCACTGTTAAGGTAGATTTGCCTCAAGGAACAGCGGATCCGGCTCAAGAAAAGATTCAGCCAATCGCCGTTTCAATTAAAGCTGATGGATCAATTTTTCTTCAGGAAGAATCTGTAAAACTAGGAACTTTGGTCAATAAATTGCTAGAAGTGACCGGCAATAATTTGGATAATAAAATTTACGTTCGCGCCGATAAAAAATTGGATTACGGTAGAGTAATGGAAATTGTAAAAACTCTTAGCTTAGCTGGGTTTAATCAGGTATCCCTTGCAACTGAATTATCTCAATGATTAAGAATTTACTTTACTCACTTTTTCTTCACTTCCTTCTTCTGTTGTTAATTTATGCCAATTTTCATACGCAAAAACCTGAAGAAAACAATGTTATAGAAGTTGCCACAGCCCTAATATCAATTGACGGAATACAAGATTCTCAAAACCCCAAGGAAAAGCCAGTTGTAAAAAATGAGGAAAAAAAGCCCGAGAAAATAAAAAAAGAGGAAGAAAAAGATAGTTCGAAAGTTGAAGCAAAATCACAAAAAGAATCACCTAAAGATAAAGTTAAAAAACAGGTTAAAAAAATAGCAAAAGCAACTCCGGTTGATTCTGCTGCAAAACCCGCTGAAGAGATAAATAAAAAAGAATTTAAAGAAAAATCAGACTCAGAGAAAGTTCGAACTGAAGAAGTTCAAGATGAAGAACAGAAAGAGGAAAATCTAAGCAACGATGAAAATAATAATAAGAACTCCAAAGAAGAAGATTTGGGAGCCTCTGAAAAAGAAGAAGAAAAATCCGAAGAAGTTAAATCCGAAACTTCCGTCGATAAAAGCTCCGAAAGCCTGACTAACAACATTGAAAATTTAAACCTTTCAGCCAGAGAAAAGTTCAATATTCAGTCTCAACTCAAAAGATGTTACAATCGAGCTATTGATGAAACGCAGCTAGAGAGCGAAATAAAAATCACTGTTAAGGCCTCTATTAGCGAAGATGGTTATATCGACTCCGATTTAAACAAAACCACAGATTCAAAGAGATATAACGATCCGAAAGAATCCGATTATAAAATCGCAATTGACAATGCTCGCAGAGCTATAGATTTATGCAGTCCGCTTCGAAATTTACCTTTAGACAAATATTATATTTGGAAGGAGATTGTTTTAGACTTTGGTAAAGAAAATTAAGCTACGAAAGGTAGCTTCATTATAAAGCATTGACTCTTTGCAAAAGAGCTAAATCCTTTTGTAAGAATTTTTAACAAACTCATTTTTAAGCATGAAAAATCCAGTATTGGCTACAAAAGAGCAGGAACGCATTGATGAGCTATCTCATGAAGCAATGCAAATCTTGGAAATTCTTGACCAAATAGAAAACCACACCGCTTCTTTAAGAAAAAAACTAGTTTCAGAATTTTCTGCCAAGTCTGAAAATGTGAGCCTAAAACTCGATAATGTTTAGTCGTCTTTAAGGCTAATTTTCACTCGGATTGAGCTTTCGCAATATTTCTAGCGATACCAATTCCGATAAGAAGATTTACAGAAAAAATCGCTAGAATACTAACCATAATGATCAGAGTTTCGTTCAGGTAAGAGCTTCTTGAAGCCATAAGAACAACCAAAATCAAGAAACTGCTGTAAGAAATAGATAAGCATGAAATTTTTTTGATGTATTCTTGAAAAAGAAACAAGCCACAAAGACCCATCAAACAAAGACAAATCAGCAGCGAATCGATTAATAAATAAGAAAAACTCATAATGAAAAATTTATATAGTAGAACTGTCGCGAATCAGTTTTTTGTAATCTTTTTTCTATTTCAGTCATTTCAGATTACAAATATTAGTGAGGCAAAAGCTGAAATTGTTGATATTCAAATTGAAGAAAAAACTTTTGGGGACTGGAAAGTGTTTTGCGAAACCGATGTTATGATGGACATATCTCACTGCAAAATCGCTGCAAAATTTTATGAAAATAGCGCCGCAATTTCGGTGGAGCCAACCGCGAAATTTTTTAGCCAATTTTTTATTATTATTCCTCAAGTTAAATTAGGAAGTTTCGTTAAAATTCGCGTTGATCAAAATGACCTGGTACTTTCTCAAAACATTAATGTTAAAGACTTCGGCTTGATACCCGTTGACGAAAATCAAAAACAAAATCTATTTCAACAAATGAAAGCGGGTGACTTTTTATATCTGCGTTTTAGCCTACGCGCCTCTGAAAAAGAAGTAACTGCAAAAATAAATCTCCGAGATTTCAGAAACTCTCTGGTTTACTACAACTCAAGAGTTCTTAGGCAATCACAATCAACTAAATAATTACCATCATGACTATTCGCGTTGCTATTAACGGTCTTGGCAGAATTGGCCGCTGCGTTGCCCGTGCAATTTTTGAAGATCCAAAATATTCTAATTTTGAGCTAGTTGCAGTTAATGGCTCTGCTGCAGCCGAAACGCAAAAACATCTTTTAAAGTACGATTCAATTCATGGGCGCTTTTCAAAATCAGTAGAAGTTGGCGAAAATTCTTTGATCATCGATGGGAAAAACGTCAAATTAATTTCTGAACGCGATCCAAAAAAACTTCCTTGGGCAGAGTTAAAAATTGACATAGTTTTTGAATGCACTGGCGCCTTCACTCAATACAAAGACGCTTATCAACATATTGAATCTGGTGCAAAAAAAGTTTTGATTTCCGCTCCAGCAAAAGAAGATTCTGTAAAAACTATCGTTTTTGGCGTTAATAACGAAATGCTAAATTCTGAAGACAAAGTAGTTTCCGTTGGTTCTTGCACAACAAACTGCCTTGCCCCAATTGCCAAAGCTCTTAACGATGCAATTGGTATTGAAAGAGGTTTCATGACAACAATTCACGCTTACACTAACGATCAAAACATTGTTGATAATTCTCACAAAGACTTACGTCGCGCTAGAGCTTGCGCAATGTCAATGATTCCAACTTCAACTGGCGCAGCAAAAGCAATCGGTCTTGTTCTTCCTGAATTAAAAGGAAAATTAGATGGCGGCGCAGTGCGTGTTCCAACTGCAAATGTATCAATGGTTGACCTAACCTTCTTATCCAAAAAAGAAACTACTAAAGAAGAAGTTAACGAAGTTTTGAGAAAAGCTGCGACAGGAGAAATGAAATCTGTTTTGCAGTTTGTTGAAGAACCTTTGGTTTCAATTGATTTTAACCATACTCCATTCAGCTCCTGTTTTGACTCGTTACAAACCAAAGTTAGCGGGGGGAATTTTGTTAAAGTCGCTTCTTGGTACGACAATGAATGGGCATTCTCACTTAGAATGCTAGATGTTGCTGGGTTGCTTAAATAGCAAAAAATAAATCTAAACTCTGTCCTTGGGCAGAGTTTTAGATTGCTAGGAAAATCGATAATAAAGGCGAATAACCTACAACTCCAACTCAGACTGTTTGAAATTCTGACTCAAAGCCACTTCATTCTCTTCCTTCTCTTCTGATTTTTTATAACTCACCAAATAATATTGCTCTAAGCGACCCTCATCTTTGATCTGACTGGCAAGCATGTAACTGTTATCTTGCAAAAAGCGTGACGCCAAATTTCGCAATCTTTCTGGCCTGGTTAAATAAACCCACTCAACTTCCAAAAGCTGAATTTCATCTTCAAAAGCAGCAATTTCACTCTCAGCCTTCACAACTTCATCTTGCAGAGACTCAACCTTAAATTGCACAAAAAACATTAAAATTATAGTCAGCATAACCGCCGCAACAACGGAGATATTAGCTAGATAAAATTTATTTAGATGTTGCCAAAATTCTTTTATTTGTGGATTCATATTTTTACCGCCACTCGCATTTTTGAAGAACGAGAACGAGGATTAGCAATAATCTCTTCTTCGCTCGGAGATATTGCTGACCTTGTTACGATCTGAAAATTTTTAACTGATTCTGTTTGTAATATTTCGGGCTGATATCTCGAAACCACCTTATCCAAACCCGCTTCTTTCTTAAGAAAATTTTTAACAATTTGATCTTCAAGAGAATGAAATGACACCACGACCAATCTGCCGCCTTTTTTTAGTAATTTTGTTGACGAAGCCAATACTGCCTTTAATTCATCAAGCTCTTTATTAACAAAAATTCGTAACGCCTGAAAGGTTTTTGTTGCAGGATCTGTCTTGAAATAACCACGATAAAATGAACGCACAATTTTTGCCAAATCACTGCAAGTTTCAATCGGCGCAGTTTTGCGCATCGCCACAATTTTCTTTGCAATTAGTCTAGCTTTCGGCTCCTCACCAAACTCTTTTATGATTTGAGCCAACTCCGATTCAGATAATTCATTCACGACCTCAAAAGCCGAAAGTGACAAAGATTGATCCATACGCATGTCGAGTTTTGAGTCAGAATCAAAGGAAAAACCACGAGATTTGTCATCAAGCTGCATTGAGGAAACACCGATATCTAAAACCATTCCATCAAGTTCAGAGATATTTTTTTCAGCGAGCAATTCAGCACTTTCAGAAAACTTTCCGCGCAAAAAGGTAAATTTTTTAGGAAAGTCTTTTTCTATTTTTGCAGCAAATTTCTTTGCAGTTTCATCGCGATCAATTGCGTATAATTTGCAATTCGCACTTTCCAAAATTCCCCTAGAATACCCCCCAGCACCAAACGTTGCATCTAGATAAACTTCACCATCTTTAGGATTTAGATTTTGTAGCATCTCTTTGAATAAAACCGGCTTGTGAAAATCTAGGTTGTTCATTTTTGCAACCTCACCAAATCAAGTTTTCCACGAGCATCCTTCTTGGATTTACTCATATATTCTTCAAATTTTTCTGGGTTCCAAATTTCAAAAGTCGGACCTTTTCCAACGAAAACTGCAGTGTTTTTTATTTTAGCTTTTTTGAGAAGCGCCTCTGGTAAAATTACACGACCGTCAGCATCAATTGAAAGTTGAAAAGAGCCGCCAAGAAGGGCTGTTGCAAGAGCATCTCGGTCTTGCGAAAATGGATCTAAATTGTCGATTGATTCAGAAATTTTACGAATGCGATCAATGTCGCAGCCTTCAATACAGTCGTTTACAAAAGATTCGTAAACCACAACTCCGGAAAAATCAGGATTTACCAAAGACGAACGAAACTGCGAAGGCACTGATACGCGGCCTTTGCTGTCGATTTTGTTGGTAAATGCTGAGAGGAATAAAGCCACTTATTTTCGGAAAAATTTTGGATTGCATGGAAATTCATGGAATTTTTCCGAAAATTATGGGCAAGAACTCTGATGTCAATGCGAAATTATTGGCACTGTCGCAAATCAATTTTTTCTAAGAAATTTTTGTGATTTAGAATTTTTTGAAAGGTAAGCGTACCTAGATATACGCGCGTTTCAAAAAATTCTAAATTGCGAAAAGTTCGACGAAAAAGTTGATTTGCGACAGTGCCTATTAAAAATTTCACTAGAAAATTTTTAATAGCCTCTTAGGTTGCAAAGCCTTGCGCTTCCTAAATAAAACCGTTTTTAAAATGACTAATTACCAAGCCGATAAACATGGAAAATTCGGCGAATTCGGCGGACGTTATGTTGCTGAAACCTTGATGCCTGCAATTCTTGAACTTGATGAGGCTTACAAAAAAGCCAAAAAAGACCCTGAATTTCAGAAAGAATTTGCCTATTACATGAAAAATTATGTAGGTCGTCCAAGCCCTCTTTATCTGGCGGAAAGACTTACAAAAGAAATTGGCGGCGCAAAAATTTATCTGAAGCGCGATGAGTTAAATCACACCGGCTCTCACAAAATTAATAATTGCATTGGGCAAATTTTGCTCGCAAAAAGAATGGGTAAAAAGCGCATAATCGCTGAAACTGGAGCTGGTCAACATGGCGTTGCAACCGCCACAGTTTGCGCTCTTTTTTCACTGCCCTGCACTATTTACATGGGTGCAAAAGATGTTGAGCGCCAAGCTCAAAATGTTTTTCGTATGAAGCTTTTAGGAGCCGAAGTTGTACCCGTCACTTCTGGTTCACAAAGCTTAAAAAATGCCATTAACGAAACTCTTCGTGACTGGATTTCAAATGCGCAAGACACTTATTATCTTCTAGGCACTGTTGCTGGTCCTCACCCTTACCCAACAATGGTTCGTGACTTTCACTCAATTATCGGAAAAGAGGCCAGAAAACAAATTTTACAAATTGAAGGAAAATTGCCGGACGCTTTAGTTGCCTGCATTGGAGGCGGATCAAATTCAATTGGCTTATTTCATCACTTTTTGAAAGATAAAAAAGTTAAAATGTTTGGAGTTGAAGCCGCAGGAAGAGGTTTAAACACTAAAGAACACTCAGCTTCAATTGCTAAAGGCAGCGTTGCAGTTTTGCATGGAAATAAAACTTATTTTCTGCAAAATGACGACGGACAAATTCAAGATGCCCACTCAATTTCAGCTGGTTTAGATTATCCAGGAATTGGTCCAGAACACGCATTTCTGCATTCACAAAAACGTGTTGAATATGTCAGTGCAACAGACGAAGAAGCGGTTGAGGGTTTTAAACTTTTATGCAGAACCGAAGGTATTATTCCTGCATTAGAATCTTCTCACGCCATTTCTTATGTTTGTAAATTGGCAAAAAAAATGAAAAAAAGCCAAGTGATTATCATGAATCTTTCTGGTCGTGGCGACAAAGATATTAACACCGTCGCACAATATTTAGGAGTGAAATTGTGAAAAGAATCAAAGAAAAATTCGCTGAATTAAAGGCTAAAAAACAATGCGCTTTTATTGCTTACATCTGCGCTGGCGACCCTGATTTTAAAACATCTTTAGAAATTCTAAAATCTTTGCCAAAAGCAGGAGCTGACATTATTGAGCTTGGCGTTCCATTTCTTGATCCGTCGGGCGATGGACCAATTATTGAAAACGCTTCCAGACATGCTATTGCCGGCGGAATGACGGTTGAAAAAACCCTAAAAATGGCAGCAGAATTTAGAAAAGATGATAAAAAAACTCCGCTAATTTTGATGAGCTATTACAATCCTTTGCTTAAATTTGGCTTAGATAAAATCTTTAAAGAGTCCGAGAAATCAGGAATTGATGGCGTTTTAATTGTTGATTTACCTCTTGAGGAAGAGGCAGAAATTTTATCACAAGTTTCAAAAACCAATCTTGATTTAATTCACCTATTCGCACCAACAACAACCAAAACACGTGCAGAAAAAATTGCCAAAAATGCTGGTGGATTTTTATATTTAATTTCAATGCTCGGAATAACCGGAACAAGATCCGCCGATATTTCTGAAAACAAGAAAAATCTACAAAAATTGCGTCAAGTTTCCAACTTGCCAATTTCAATTGGCTTTGGAATTAAAACACCAAAACAAGCTGGGGAATTTTCTAAAATTGGTGCGGATGGAATAATTGTTGGCTCAACAATTGTGCAAGAAATTAGCGAGAAATTTTCTGCTAAAAAAACTTCGTCAGAAATTGTCGAGGCTGTAACAAAAACAGTTCGCGAATTTTCAAAAGAAATTAAGAAATAACATCAAAAACTATAAACAAATGATCAAGGGCATCAAAATTGCGACTACAAATTGCGGCATAAAATATAAAAACAGAGACGATCTTTTGTTAGTAACATTTGACTCTGAATCAAATGTTGCCGGTGTTTTCACGCAATCTTCAATGCCTGCGGCTCCTGTTGTTTGGTGTAAAAAAAATATTACTCAAGGCACGGCAAAAGCTCTGATTGTTAACGCCGGAAACGCCAATGCTTTTACTGGAAAATCTGGAGAAGAAGTTGTTAAGGCGACAGCAAAATCAATCACTCAAGCTTTGAAATGCAAAGATGAACAGGTTTTTATTTCCTCAACTGGCGTGATTGGAGAAACCCTAAATTCAGCATTAATTACCAATGCAATTCCACAAATGTTGAATCAACTTGAAAACAATGAAGGCTCTTGGGAAAAAGCTTCTAGGGCAATTATGACGACCGACACCAAACCAAAATTAATCAAAAAAACCTGCAAAATTTCTGATAAAAAAGTTGAATTAATTGGCTTTTCCAAAGGATCGGGAATGATTGCGCCAAACATGGCAACCATGCTTGGCTATATTTTTACTGACGCCAATATTTCATCAACCGCACTTCAAACCTTATTAAAAGAAGCCGTTGAAAAAAGCTTCAACGCAATCACTGTCGATTCAGACCAATCAACAAATGATACGGTTTTGCTTTTTGCAACAAAGGCCGCTGAAAATAATGAAATTACCGATGCTAAATCTCTAGAATTAACCGATTTTAAAACCGCTTTGCATGAACTTTCTCTTGGCTTGGCAAAGATGATCGTTGTTGATGGGGAAGGCGCAAAAAAATTAATCGAAATTGAAATCACTGGCGCAAGAAATTCAACCCAAGCCAAAGAAGTTGCTTTTTCTATCGCCAATTCACCTTTAGTAAAAACCGCAATTGCTGGCTGCGATCCAAACTGGGGAAGAATTGTGATGGCAGTTGGAAAATCTTGCAGAGAAACATCTCCTGAAAAAATTATCGTCAAAATTGGCGATTTTATTTTGACACAAAATGGAGCAAAACATCCAGATTACATTGAAAAACCAGTTCACGAATATTTAAAAAACTCCGAAGTAAAAATTTCGGTTGATTTGGGAATTGGAAAAGAAACTTCTACTGTTTGGACGTGCGATTTAAACGAAGAATATATCAAAATTAACAAAGACTATCGCAGCTAAAATGATACAAACTCGCGCCAATATTAGGTTTGAAAATGCAAGAAAGCGGCTGTCGAGTTCTTTAGAAAATTTAGAAGATGTAGTTAAGAGAAAACTCCATGACGAAGCCTCTTCATCGCGCATCATAACTTCAACAAAAGAATCTGAATTAAAACTGGCACAACAGGAAATTACTATTCAAAACCTGACTCTAGAAATTAACAATTTACAACAAAGTCTGTCTGATCTTGGTCGAGAAACAGAATTTCTAAATACAAAAAATCAAATCTTTGCCGAAAAACTAGCAAAACTTCGTCAAGAACGCCTAGAAATAATCGCGGAAATATCGGAAGACTTAAATAAAATTTTCAGCGCAATAAAAATTGGGGAAGATTTATGATTATTGAATTGCCCATTGGAAAGTCTAACTACCAAATTCCCTGCAAAAAATCTGAACGGGAAAAATTATCCAGACTGGCCGAAAAACTAAACAAAAGACTTAATCGTCTCGCTTCACAAATTGAAGGTGATGAAAAAACTCTTTTGGCAATTGCGGCCTTGTCTTTGGAAGGCGAACTGGAATTGGCGTCAGAAATCGAAGCTCCAGAATCTGAGCTTAATGAGCAAGATGTTGAAGATGCGATTAGCGAAACCATGGAAAATATTTCTGATTATATAGAAAAACTCTCAAAGAAAATTCAGAAATATTAATGACAAAAGAAGCAAAATCAAAGCTGCGTCAGATTTTTAAAGAAAAGAGATTTGCTCTCAGCGATCAAAATGTCGCTGAAAAATCGGAAAAAATTTGTCTAAACTTTATTCAAAATCTCTTACCACAAATTTATAAAAATTCTGATCACATTTTTTCTCTTTATTTGCCCTCAAATAATGAGGTATGTACAAAATATTTATCCGATTTCTTTCAAAAAAACTCTATTAAATTTTCCTATCCAAGAATAGTTGAAAAAAACCAGCCTCTAGAATTTGTAGCGTTCGAAGATAATCAAAAGTTTGTTACTAGTTCATTTTATCCAAAAATTCTCGAACCGCTTCATGGCGAAATAATATTACCCGACTTTGTTATCTTACCTCTTTTGGCGTTTGATCACAATATGTCTAGGCTGGGAATGGGTGGGGGCTTTTTTGATCGCACAATTTCTAAGCTAAAAATGGAAAAACCAAACTTAATTACAATTGCCCTCGCCTATGATTTTCAAAGGGCTGAGGTCGATTTGCCCGTTGAAAATAATGATCAGAAGCCCGATTTTATTGCAACCTCAAGCAACATACTTTCCAGAAAACCAGTCCTGGCTTAATCTGAGACAGATTAAATTTTTATAATAAAGTAGTTGATTTCAAATTTTTAAACTCTACGTTCGCGCCACAACGTGCTGTCGAATCAGTGAACAAGCTGCTCGGCGACATGTTTCAGTCTTTCTAAATATCAACTAAATAAAAGAGATTAACATGCACAAAACAGATTTAATCAAAGAAATCGCTAACCAAACTGGCCTTTCTCAAAAAGATTCTAGCGCTGCTGTAGAAGCTTTCTTAAAAGCTACTTCAAAAGCTCTTAAAAAAGGTGACGTTGTTACCTTGATCGGTTTCGGAACTTTCAAAGTAGTTAAAACTGCTGCTAGAAAAGGTCGCAACCCACAAACTGGAAAAGAAATCCAAATCAAAGCTTCTAAGCGCGTTAAATTCGCTGCTGGAAAAGCTTTAAAAGATTCTGTTAAATAGTTTCTTAAAAACCCTTACACGAGATTTCGTGTAAGGGTTTTTTTATTCGTTCTTTTTGGAAATTTTTGAAGATTTTATTTGATTAACAAAAATTTCCAAAAAGAATGCGCGCCCCTTCGTTAATCATTTTTTTGATGAGGGCGCAAAAAAAATCCGCAAAGATTTTTTCTTTGGGGGTGTAGCTCAGTTGGTTAGAGCGCATGCCTGTCACGCATGAGGCCGCGGGTTCGAGTCCCGTCACTCCCGCCATCCATTTTCGCTAAAGATACGAGCGATCAT
>JACCDN010449581.1_pt1 | contig 17373 bp, 17 predicted proteins | sample 7441691 | NCBI WGS metagenome assembly JACCDN01 (sample SAMN15323439, study PRJNA562643) | freshwater metagenome | isolation source: river surface water | place: USA:Blue River Watershed | collected 2017-08-16
AAAGTAGTCGCGCCTGCCTACGAGGCAGAGGCCAAGGGGCCGCTCGACGACGACTACAACGAGGTGCTACTTAGCAAAGGCGCGTCTGGCGTCAAGCACGCCGATCAAGAATTCAAAACCTATGTTGAAGATCCTCTTGAGACCATGCTCGACCTCGAGTCTGACGAAGAGTTTGGCGAGCCAGATTTTCGCGAAAAAGTAGGCACTGATCTTCAACCAGTAAAGCTCGCTGAGTGGAGTGCTCAAGATTTCAGCAGCATCTACACTCGCTTTCGCCCTCACCTAGAGCGTCACGCTCGACGTTTCTTGCGCAACCCATCTCAGGTTGACGAGGTTGTTCAAGACGCGTTCCTTTATCTAATGGTGAGCCTTCCAGAACTTGATTCAGAGCTTGGTGTGCTGCGCTTTCTTAAGTGGAAGGTTCGATTGCTCTGCCTAGATGTCATTCGTGCTAGCGGGCGAGCCCAGTTCAGCAGCATCGACGACAATCCCGAGATTGCCAGCAATGATCCAGACATGTCGTTGGCGCTAGAACAGCAAGATGATGCAGCAGTGTTGCGCCTTGCCCTCAGCAAGTTAAACCCGCGCCACCGCGAGATTTTGCTTGCCAGCATTTATGAAGAAAAGACCACCGAAGAGATCGCACAGCAAGTTGGTCTTTCTGAGAACGCAACGCGGCAATTGATGTTCCGGGCCCGTGCAGCTTTTAAAAAGGCGCTGTTGGGTGATGACGTAAACACCGATGGCATGAGCGCTTCGGCAATTCTCTCGGTTGCTGCTCGCAAGGCTGCTCAAGACGCAAAGCGCATGAGCATGCATGCAATGGTCTTCGCAGTGTTTCTCATGCTCAGCGTTGGCGCCTATCTCAACCTCCCAGGTCGAGCAGGCGAAAATCAGGTTATTGCCGACGGTGAAGGTCCAACTGCCGTTTCACCCGAGCAGAGCCCAAGGCCTTCATCCAAGCCAACCCAAACTAAAACCCCGGATGCTGAAAACCTTGGCCCAACCGTGGTTACCAAACTGGTTGATGTTGTAGTTGAAGAGCCAATTTCAAAACCAGCCCTTGAGCCAGAAGTCGAACCATCGACTGAGCCAGACTCATCTGAGTTCTCAATTGCAGCCCTTGAGAATCTCTTCACCACCACCCCAGGTTCAAACAAACTGATGCTTATGTCTCCAACCGGAGTTGGTGCAGCCCAGTCTTACCGACTGATTTCAGGTCAAGGTGTCATCGCTGATTTCAACTTTGACGCCACTTCCGAGAATGTCTTCGCCGATGCGCTGTTCACCATCGACGTCAATGGCCAGCAGTACTTTGCCTACCCAGAAGCCACTGAGCTTTATGTAGTCACCGATAACGCTGGGCTCAAGCACTACATCTATTACGGTTCGCTAGCTCATGTTTTTGATGAAGCTGGTCAAGTTTTGAGCGGTTCGGCTTTGGCCAAAGCCACCGTTCGCCTAGAGCTGGTCGTCGAAAACGATCAGAGCACGCTTCGCGATTCGATTCTTACGGTTTTGCCGCAGGAATAGTTTCTCTTAGAGTGCCGGAGCCCCCTACCACCCCCTGGGAGGGGGCTCCGTATTTAACCGGGCCATCGAGGGGCCAAATAAATTTCAAAAACTTTCTTGGATGACCGTAATAACTCAGCCACCCCATCGCTATTTATTGTGGGGAGCCGCGTGCCATCCTGCTTGGTTGCTTGGCGCAAGCGGATTTCTCAGTGATCTAAGCCTTAGATCGCTTCTAAACCAAGAAAGAAAGAGACATTATGTCTAAGAACATCTCCCGCAAGGGAATCGCGTTCGGTGTGGCAGCTACTGTCGGTTTCGCTGGTCTAACTGGTGCATTGCCAGCTCAGGCCGCTGAACTAGTAACGCTTAGCCCGATCGCCGGAACCTCATATAACGTTCCTTTGGACGAGACCTTCACTCTGAAGACTTACTTCGGTGCAGCTGCTCAGGAGGCCACCACTGACATGCTCAAGGTGCGCATTGTTGACGCCTCTGAGGCGCTTGAGTTGGGACCTGATGGTCCAAGCTCTGGTCTGGTTATCGATGGCTCCCCTGACGTAACTTCACTTGAGGCATTTGTAGATGGCGTTAGCATCACGGAAGTTGACGATACAGCAGGTGTCGCATCACTTGACAAGATCAAACTCGTTCCATCTGCTCTAACAGAAAAGGCATCTGTCACTGTGCAGACCTGGGTTGACGCGAACGGTGACAACATCGTTGATGGCGACGAAGCTAAGTCTTCAGTTCGCACCATCAACTTCCTGAGCAAAGATGACATCAAAGCTTCGGTAGCGATTGCTGATTCAACCGACTTCAACTCAACGGATGCAGAAGCAAAGGTAGTTTTCTCTCCGGCGCTAAACCTAGATTTGTTTGCAAACACCTCAACCAAAGTCTTGACTCTAGGTGATCTAGACGTCACTATGGGTGGTTATGCGGCTGACAAGCTAGTTTTGAACTCAGACGGTTCTGTAACCGCGACTGAGACCACTGCAGTTGACGACGTCGACTATGTGGTTGAAGCTCTTTTGGGAACTGATTCACTTGGAAAGTCAACCAAGTCGGTTGTTGACCACGACATCGATGCGGCTAAATCAGAATTCATTGCAACTAAGTCAAACAACGTGGCTGAAGCAATCGAAGGCGTAACCGCTGTTCGCACCGGAACCAAGAACACCGAAGCAGTGTTCAGCATCGCAGACTCAAATGATGACGCAGTTGGTGCTGGCGTGTTGGTGCGAGTGACCTTGGACGCAAGCCATTCAAATCTTGCAACTCCCTCAGGTTCAGGCGCAGTTGCTGACACCATCAAGGTGAACGGCAACTTGGTAAAAGCCACTGACGTTACTTTCAATGTGAAGACAGACGTCAATGGCCAGGTCAAGCTTCCTGTAGCCGTTACCGGCGCAACTGCAGGAACAAAGTTAAACATCGACCTAGAAATCGAGGGCGATGTTGTTTCTGACGCTCTAGAACTCGAATGGCAGGACGCTGACTATACCGCCGTAACTGCAGTGGATGCAAGCTCAAACTATCGTTCGATTGCAAATGGCGGCTCAACGTCAATTTCATTTGTTGTTCAGGACCAGTTCGGTGTTGCAATCGGTTCGGGCGCACGCTTAGCTTTCGTAGTTGACGGTTCGGCTTCGGACCCAGTGACCAGCTACGTTAACCTCGTTGGTGGCAAAGCCTCAATCAAGGTTTCAGACACTACTGCGGATGCTTCGACTTCATACACAGTTGATGCCGAACTTCAGACTCTAGATGTTGATGACGAGAATTACTACGACTACAACACCGACGCGGGGATCACCGCCGCTCAGCACACAGTCAATGTGACCGACGCAGCACTTGCATGGAAGACCACCGCATATGTGAGCACTACGGACAAGACCCTACAGGCACCGGCAGACGCAGAAATTGGAGTTGCCGCAAACCTAGATACAGACGTTGAAGTGACAAATCCAGGCGCACCTGTAACTCTTGCCTCTAAGGGCGTAACTTTCATTGTTGATGGCACCGAATATGCTGACAGCGTGACCGTCTTTACTGGTGAAACCGGCGCTCCGGCTGTTTCAGTCAAATCAAACATTGCTGGTAAACACACCATCACCTACACAGCTGGTTCAGATGTAAGAACTGGTCTATTCACTGTGCTGCCTGCTGCCGCGGATTCTGGCGTGAAGCTCACCTTGACTGCCCCTGCAAAGGTTCTTCCTGGTGGAGTTCTAGTTGTCTCAGGTAAGTTGACTGACAAGTTCGGCAACCCTGTAGACACAGCGAAGTCAACCGAACAAAGTCCAACCGCCTACAGCTTCTCAGTTGCATACGAAGACAACGGGCTGGGCGTCATCATTGGCGATCTTCCAGTTGAGACCGATGAAGCTGGAAAGTTCAACCTTCGCTACTCAATCGCAGCTAACCAGTCAGGTACCGCTGTTGTAACCGTCAAGTATGACGCTGACAACACTGGAACTGCGTCAGCTGAGATCTCTGCATCAAAGACTGTGATTATCAACAAGTCTTCAACCGCATCTGCTTCTGCAGGTTCAAAGAAGATCACTGTTCGTGCAAAGAACTCAATCGGCGAGACCGTAAAGGTCTATGTTGACGGTGTTCTAAAGTCAACCAAGGTTGCAACCTCAAACAACTACGCAATCACTGTTTCTCGCCTAACCGCTGGCAAGCACACCGTGAAGGTTGTTGTTTCAGGCAAGAGCGTTCTAAACACTCGCATTGTAGTAAAGAAGTAACAAAACCAAGCAAGTTAAATTGCTAAAGGTGAAAACCCCCGGTGCCTGGCATCGGGGGTTTTCTATTGCCGATAGGTTTGAATCATGAGCAAGTTTGAATACCAACAACACCCGCACTCATCCGAGCGTAAGCATCAACCAACCCATGCTCAGGTAACAGGGTTAAACAATCGAATCGGGTTATGGATCACCAAGAAAGTCGGCACCATGTGGGCCGCCTATCTTTTTGCCGGTTTAGCTCTGATTAGCCTGCCGTCGGTTTTGGCCAGTGGCGACATCCGAGTAATTGTTGACTGGGTAGCTCAGACCTTGCTACAACTTGTGCTGGTATCAGTGATCATCGTTGGGCAAAATCAGCAGACAGCTCAGGCTGAGATTCGCGCCGAGGCAACTTATAAAGATGCAACTGCGTTGTTGCACGAGGTGAAGCAGTTGCAATTGCACCTGGTTCAACAAGACCAAGAGATTACCGCGTTGCGCAACCAGATTGCGAACCTAAAGTAAATGCGCCTGATTATTGCCGAATGCTCGGTCGACTACGCTGGCCGGCTAAGTGCTCACCTGCCTAGAGCCAAACGTCTCTTGGTTATGAAAGCTGACGGTTCGGTTTTGGTTCACAGTGATAGCGGCAGCTATAAACCACTCAACTGGATGAACCCGCCTTGCACAGTCTCTATGGTTGACCCGACTGAAGACCAGGCGCTGGTTGGGGTCACTCAGGTTTGGAAGGTTCAGCAGACCAAGACAGACGATCTCTTAATGATCTCGATCTTTGAAGTGCTAAGCGAGTTCGAGCACGAACTTGGTGAAGACCCAGGCCTAATCAAAGATGGTGTTGAAAAGCACCTGCAAGAACTGCTTGCCGACCAGCTTCACCTGGTTGAAGAGGGCTCATCAATTATTCGTCGCGAGTATTTCACCGCGATTGGACCGGTCGACATTTTGATGCGTGATGCTAGCGGTGCAACCATCGCAATCGAACTCAAGCGCCGCGGTGACATCGACGGCGTCGAGCAGCTCACTCGCTATCTCGAACTGCTCAATCGTGACCCACTGCTTGCGCCAGTTCGCGGAATCTTTGCCGCACAAGAAATTAAGCCACAGGCTCGCAAACTTGCCGAAGACCGCGGCATCGAATGTTTGGTTCTCGATTACGACTCAATGCGCGGCATTGAAGATTCGGTTCCAAGGTTGTTCTGATGTCGAGCAAACACCATCCGCGCAAAAATACGATTCGCTCAAAGGGGTACTTTAATCGCCTTGGCCCTGGCATTGTCACGGGTGCCGCCGATGACGACCCATCTGGCATTGGAACATATTCGCAGGCTGGTGCCGGTGCTGGCTACGGATTTTTGTGGAGCACAATCTGGTTATTGCCGCTGGCCTTTGCAGTTCAAGAGGCATGTGCCCGATTAGCCCTCGTGACCGGCCAGGGCTTGGCCTCGATTATTAAGGCTCGGATGCCCCGCTGGGTGCTCATTCTCGCAGTGCTGCTGGTGGCAATTGCTAACACCGTGAACATCGCGGCAGACCTCTCGGTTATGTCTGCAGCACTCGGCCTCCTGATTCCGATTGATCAGCTTGTGGGTGTGGTTTTGTTCGCGGTGTTGCTGGCCGTTACCGAAATAGCGATTCCGTATCACCGTTATGCCAAGGCACTTAGGTGGCTAACCCTTAGTTTGCTCGCCTATGTTGCGGTTCTATTTGTTGCCAAGGTTGATTGGGTGGCTGTTGCCACTTCAACTGTGTTTCCGCAGTTTGATTTCACCAAAGCCTCACTCGAGATGCTGTTAGCGCTGGCCGGCACCACAATCAGCCCATACCTATTCTTCTGGCAAGCAGCCGAAGAGGTTGAAGAGCGTCACGAGATCGACGGAAAGACCGTCTCGCTCAAGCACATTCAGGCTATGCGCGGCGATGTGTTCTCGGGAATGTTCACCGGCGTTTTCATCATGTTTGCAATCATGGCCACATCGGCGTCAACTCTGCACTTGCAGGGCATTACTCAAATTGAGACAGCAGCCGAGGCTGCAAAGGCTCTTGAACCAATTGCAGGCAAGTATGCAGGGCTCCTATTCCTATTGGGAATCCTCGGCGTGGGCTTGCTATCGATTCCGGTGCTGGCCGGTTCTACTGCCTACGCGATCGCCGAAACTTTCGGCTGGCGAGAATCTCTCGAGCTAAAGCCACTTCAGGCCAAGGCGTTTTATGGCGTGATTGTGATTTCGATGGCGATTGCCCTCGGCTTGAACCTGCTGCACATTCAGCCAATTAATTTCTTGATTCTGGCTGCGGTTCTCAATGGCCTCACCGCCCCAATCTTGATGTTCATTGTGTTCTGGTTAGCCAGGGATAAAAACCTGCTGGGGCGCTGGGCTTCACCTTTGTGGTCACAAATATTGCTGGGGCTTGCCACCGTGGCAATGGTGTCACTGCCGGTCATGTGGTTGTTCGCTTAAGCGAATAAAACATCGCAAAAAAGATAAATATGCGCTCCTATTCGCTGGAGCGAACTTAATCAACATGGCGGGTTAACCTAATGACAAACTTGAACCATGGCCATATTTGAACGCAAAGTACTCATCGTTGAAGATGAGCCACTCATCCGTGGTTTGATTGCTGCCAATTTAACTGCCGAAGGTTTTACGGTAGCTGTGGCTTCAAGCGCTGCCGAGGCCCGCAAAGTTGCTGAAGATTTTGACCCCGATATTGCGGTGCTAGACATCGAGCTTGGCGATGGCCCAACCGGAATCGACCTAGCAATGATTCTGCGTCGCCAGCACCTCGAGATTGCCCTGGTGTTTCTGACTCACATTCCTGAACCTCGAATTGTAGGAATCGAGAACCGTTCGATTCCAAAAAACGCCGCTTATCTGGTGAAAGACCGTATTGCTGATCCTGGCATTTTGCGCGCTGCAATTGAGGCGGCCTTGCGTGATCGAGTTGGCAAGAGCTTTCGTGATGACAAAAACATTGAGCACCGCTTTAGCGAAGTTAGTCGAAACCAGTTGGCAGTGCTTCAAATGGTGGCGCTCGGCATGAGTAATCAGCAGATTGCAGCAGATCGAGGCACAACAATCCGAGCGGTAGAAAACTTGGTTCGTAGAGCTTTCGAGGCAGCCGGAATCGATCTCGAGAGCGACAATAACCCACGCGTTACTGCAGCTCGCGAATACATCAAGCTCGCCGGTCTGCCTTTCGGCAAATAAAAATGAAGTCTCGCTCTAGAACTCTTCGCGCCTTTGGGCGCAAAGAAGTCTGGGGTTGGCAGCTCTTTTGGTTCGCGCTGCCGTTTTATGCAACTGCCTCGCTGCTATTTGACGTTGTTCTGCTGAACAACGCCAGCTTGCTTTGGCTGCTGATTTTTGTCGGCTCAACCGCAGCCATGGTTCTAGTTGCGGTTCTGTGCAAAAAATTCTTCATGGATGCCCTGCTCGATCGAACAGGCTCTGGTTGGGCTTCTATCGCTTTAGCTGCCGTTCTAGGTGCAGTCAAAAATTCAACGGTTGCTGCCCTCTCGATTGCTTTGGGTCTTCAACAAGACGTTGACTGGGCTTTCAGGTTCATCGGTGGCGCGGGTCTGGCAATTCCAATTTTTGCCTGTTATGTCTTGGTGCTCGGCACCCGAGTCGAACACCGAGCTGCCATGGCAAAACTCACCCGCACCCAAAATGATCTTTTGGCATTCAAGGCTCAATCAAAATCAGTTATTGCTGCCGAAAACGCCAAATTACTCAAAGAAACCCAGGATGAAATCCTTCCCAAGCTGCAGAAGATTCAAACCATGTTGGTTGCGGGAACTGGGTTATCTGAATCGGCCGCCCAGCTAAGGTCACTAATTTCAGATCAAATCAGACCAATTAGTCAAAGGCTAGGTGAGTTCAGCGAGCGACCAGCCTTCGCGACAACCGTTGAGATCACTACCCGACCGCCAAAGCTTTTTGAGAACGCTGTTTCGCTGCGTCAACTTATTGCACCCAACATCGTTTTTTTGATCAGCGCTCCGAGCTATTGGCTAACCATCGACATGATCATCAGCTTCGAGGCTGCGTTAAAAATCACCCCATACATTCCGGCTGTCTGGCTGCTAATGCATCTGAGTCGACTCGCCTTGCCGGTGCGATTCAAGACAAATCGAAACACCTCATGGTTCTTGCTGATTTCAATCGGAATCGTGTCCTCAATGCCGGTTTATCTTGGTTTTCTCAGCCTGGCCCAAACGCCAACGCAAGTGAATTTGGGATTCATGGAGATTTTTGGAACCGTGGCCGCACTGACTGGTTTTGCAACTTCTAAATCTCGCGACATTGAACGCCAAAAGGCCGAGGCCCAGCTAGCCAAAGACAACGAAATCTTGCAACGCGAGCTGGCACTATTTGACCAAAAACTTTGGGTGGCAAGAAGAAACTGGAATTTCATCATCCATGGAACAGTTCAGTCGGCACTCACCGCCGCGGTAACTCGACTGGTATCGGCAGGCCAAGAAGCCGAGCCCTATCAACTTGAGTTGGTCAAGCAAGACATAGAGCGTGCTCGGGGTGCGCTAATTTCGCCCACTCAATTAGACATTTCAATTCAGAGTGCAACGGCTCAAATTGTTGATACCTGGCGTGGTGTTTGCAATGTTGAATTTGTTTTTTCGGCACGTGCTAGCAGAGCTATTGAACGTGACCTTGGTGTTAGGCAGTGCATAAATGAAATTGCCAAAGAGGTTGTTTCAAATGCCGTGCGTCACGGTTCGGCCAAAACTGTTCGATTCACCATCGACCGCTCCGAAGACGAGCTAATTGAGCTCACTGCCGTAAATGACGGCAACCCTGTGCCAACTGAAGCTCCCGAGGGTGTTGGCAGCCAAATGCTCAATGAATTGACTCTTGACTGGAGTATTCAAAATCGAGCGGGCTCTGGAGTAGTTTTCAGGGCAAGCCTTCCGCTCTCGCAATTTTCGGTGGTTGACTTTTGATTTATCTCGACCGTTTTGCGCGAGCAAACTTCTGGAACTTGGGCTTTTTGCTTTTTCACATGTTCTCAATGCAAATGGTGAGACTCTTTCTCAACATGTTGGCGAATAATGATTTTGCACTTGCGTGGCTTTACATTTTGGTTATAGAACATGCCATATTGGTGGCTATTTTCGCGGGTCTGAATTACCTGGTAAACAGATTCACCCAAGCCAATAGACAGTGGTGGCTCGTGGGCGTGTTTTCAATATTAGGAATTGTTCGCGCGACCGTGGCGCAACTATTGGTGCACTTATTTGGTCTTGAAAATCCGGGTGACATTTGGTTTTTTGTCGCCACCAGCATCGCGTTTGAACTTGTTGGCAGCCTCTTTTGGGCCAACGTTGCAGTGCCTTATCAAGACCACAAAAAGTTGGTTGCTGAAGTGCAGAAAACGCGAGAGGCAATATTGGGGTACCGCGAAAATGCTGAAGAAATTCTCACGGATGAGAGTCAGCTTATGCAGCAGACTGCCTACGAAGCTATTGCGCCACAGATTCAGAAGATTGAGAAAATAATGGCTGACACGCCTGACTCAATGGCTATTCGAATTACTACGGTTCAAGAACTAAAGGCCATGATCAATAACCAGGTGAGGCCACTTAGCGCTGATCTAAGGCAGTCAGCCCGGCAACTAGTTAATTCCCGAAGGCCGGCGCCAAAGCCATTTATGATGGCGGGGTTACCGCCTGCCAAATTTGCCATTCCAAACTCAATTTTTCCGCTTGCCAACTACTTGAACATGCTGCTGGTGTTTGTTGCTACACCGTATTGGACTCTTGGGGTTCAGTGGGCACCGCTCATGGCGATTGCATCTGTTTCATACCTCGCGATTCTCGTTTCGATCAAGCGAAGCCTTAGTCCAACCAACTATGTCTCAGGTTGGCTAGGTTATCCAGCTCTCGTGTTGGTCTCGCAAATAGCCCTGATTCCATCCTTTGCCATCGTGGTGATACTGGCCCCCAGTATTCAATTGGCTTTGGTTCATGTTGCAGCACTTTCATATTGGTCAGTGATTACTTTTGGGGCCTTTGCATTTTTCAAATCGCTCGAGTTTCAGCGCGCAAGATATGTTGAACTCCTCGAGCAACATAACCAAGAGTTGACCCGCGAAATTGGATTATTTGAGCAGAAGCTTTGGATTTCACGTCGCTCGTGGTCGCTGACCTTACACGGCACAGTTCAATCAGCGCTCACCGCTGCGCTCACCCGGTTTAGCTCCCCAAATGTAGACAAAAAAAGTTTCCGCCTAGCAGCTCAAGATCTTGAACGAGCGAGGGCAGCTCTTGAAAATCCGGTCATAAATCGGCTAGACCTGCGAAACGTGATCAACAACCTGATTGCAACGTGGCGAGGTGTTTGTGACGTTCAAATAGGTGTTGAACCTGAAACTCGAAAAATCATAAAACACAACCAGAACGCGATTACTTGCATCAACGAAGTTCTGAAAGAGTGCGTTTCGAATGCCGTGCGTCACGGTTTCGCAGACAGCATCAACATCCAAGTCGTAAGTGAAAGTTCAGACCTTTTGCGTGTTGTTGCTATCAACAACGGCCAGGCACCCCAAAACCTGCCCAGAAAGGGCATGGGTTCGGGCATCTTCGACGAGTTAACTGCTGATTGGAGATTGCAGACTGACCCAACAAGTGGTTTGGTTGTGTTTGAGGCCAAACTTCCGGTTGCAACTTCGGGCGACGTTTAGTCATCAGCAGGGGATGAAATTGATCAAGGGCGATTTTGTATACGCGATAATTCCACACGCTGGCCACGCTCAGGCTGAGCAACCAAACATCCTTGAGGCAGATTCTTCTGGCATCACGTTGCTTGATCGAGCGATTCAACTTGCAGAAAACTACCCTGACGGCAATGGTGTTGATCTGGTCATTGTTCTTTCGCCAGATGAAGATGTGCTTGACGCCGCCTCAGAGCAAGGAGCAATCGTTCACGAGGTGGCGCTTGGCTTGCAACCTTTTCGAGCAGCGCACGAATATTTCAATGCAGCCGATGTTCTAATAGCTGACGACCAAGACCCAAAAATGGTTTTCATCGACCCGATTAATCAAAAAATCTCAGAATTAATCTCAGTAAAGTCCCTCTTGACGAAATAATTCTGGATTCATGTTGTTGACTGTAGATATGTCTAAAACCGCAATCACCGCAGCCCCAATCATGCCAGTGCTAGCTAACCGCTGGAGCCCACGTTCATACGACTCAAACTACGAGGTTACTCAACACGAATTGCTATCAATTCTTGAGGCAGCTCGCTGGGCGCCGAGCGCAAACAATCTTCAGCCATGGCGCTTCTCAATCGCCAAGCGCGGCACCGAATTATTCAACAAGATGGTTCCTGGCCTAAACGGTTTCAATGCGGCCTGGTCGCCAACCGCCTCTGCATACATTGCAGTCTCAGTGGTTAAGAACAACCGGGATGGCTCACCTTCTGGCACCGCTCACTATGACGCGGGCCTAGCCGTTTCTCAGCTAACCATTCAGGCTCACGAGCTTGGCCTGCACGTTCACACCATGGGTGGCATCAACCACGTTGCCTTGACTGAAACTCTGGAGCTGCCAGAAGAACTGCAGTTGCTAGTGGTTCTAACCATCGGCAAGGTTGCCCCAGCCGAGCAGCTTGAGGGCCCTGCTTACGAGCGCGAAATTGCTCCACGCACCCGCCTGGATCTCGACGAAATCGTGTTGGTTGGCAAGCCTTAGGCTTGTTGTATGCAGCCAGTAATTCACCTCGCCATTTCTGAAGAGATTAGTAGTTGGTTCGACCAACTTGGTCCTTGGCTCTTCTACGGAGTGGTCTGGGGTTTGGTTTTTGCCGGAACCGGCCTATTCGTTGGCGCCTTCATCCCGTTTATAACTGGTGATTCGCTGGTATTCGCAGCAGGGTTAGTTGCCGCCGGTTCGGTGGGAACTGCAAACGAAGTCAACATTTGGGTAATGGCCATTGGTGTTGGTGTCTCGGCTTGGCTTGGTGACCAGGTTGGCTACACGCTTGGCCGCCACTTTGGTCGCCCATATCTTGACCGCCGCAAGGGTCAGTGGTTGCGTAACGCCATTACCAAATCTGAGGCGTTCTACCTAGCTTGGGGCTGGTGGGCTGTGGTCATTTCGCGATTCATGCCTTGGGCTCGCGTTTTTGTTCCGGCAATCGCAGGCATCGCCAAGATGAATTACTACAAGTTCTTCAGCGCAAATGCCGTTGGTGCTTTGGCTTGGGGAACCGGTCTAACTGTCACCGGCTATTTCGCAGCTTCGATTCCTGCTGTGAAAAATGCTTCATACGCAATCGCAATTTTCTTCATCCTGGCTTCGCTGGTTGCCGGCCTTAGAGCCTGGCGCAAGAACCGCTTAGCTTAGGGGCCAACCAAATCGGCAAGCTCGTGAGATTTTTCGCGCGCATAAAAATCAACTTCTTGGGCGGCCCATCTGGCCCAGAATTCATCCGTGCCCTCGCGCTTTAGCCAGCGTTCGTGACGCGTAGTCTCGTTAACTTCTAACCAAACACGGATGTTCGCAACCTCGCTGGCCGGAGCACTGAGTGAACCGCAACCTTCAATAATCAAGGGTGTGCCGCCGCGAAATTCTCTCCAGTTGACGCGCTCGCCTGCTGCCCAGTCAAACTCTTGCCACTCAGCCACCGTGTGCTTCGAAATGGGGCCGAGAATGAATCGCAAAAGGTAATCAACGCCGGCCTGAAGGCCATCCCAGCCAAAATAAAGGTCGTCCATGTGAATCACCCGCGGCAGTGATTCGCCGTCTTTGAACAGCTGGCGCTGAACTAAATCTGCGAGAGTCGACTTGCCCGAGCCAGCGCGACCATCAATCAGAACAATTGGGGTCTGATTGCCCAGGTCGATAAGTTCGAGCACCTGGTCAGCGATTTTGCCAGATAGTGCCTCAAGGTCAGAAAACTCGGTCAAAACTAAATTTCGTAGATCACATCTGGGTGATTGTCGAATCGATAACCGCCACCGCGAACCGTGCGAATGATATCTTCATAGCCCGCTATTTTTGCGCGCAGGCGGCGAATGTGCACATCGATTGTTCTTTGGTTAGGTGCATTCTCTTCGTCGCCAGCCCAAAGAATATCGATAATCTCTTGGCGCGCGATGGTCGAGCCTTCGCGTGAGATTAGGTAATTAATCAGTGCAAATTCTTTATAGGTAAGTTCAGCATTTTCGCCGTCAACGAAGACCTTGTGACGCAGGGTGTCGATTACCAAGCCCTGTGATTGTTCTTCGTCTTGAAGTTCTTGGGCTTCAACAAGCTTGTCGATAGCGCGTGGGTCTCGAAGTGCGGTTCGAACTACATCAATTGGGCGGCCACCAGCACCCTTAGGTGCAAGCGCAACCGCAGCGTAGGTTTCGTTAGCTGCTGCTGGTACAAGTTCGGCAACGGTCTCACGAAGTTTGCCGACCAATTCAGCCAGGCTAATTCCGGCCGCTTTAGCGGTGGCCTCGTCAACGCCAACGTAAAGCGCGAACCCCCGCGCCTCGGTGTTGGTATCAGTCATTTGGTTCTCTCTTTTCAAAAAAATGCTGCTGGGCAGCTAGTTACTGAGCGGTTCCATAGAGGCGATCGCCAGCGTCGCCAAGTCCCGGAACAATGTAGCCATCTTCGTTCAATTTTTCATCAAGGGCACCGAGCACAAGTTTTACATCCTTGCCGTGCACGTGAGCCTCAAGGGCAGCTAGGCCTTCGGGTGCGCCCACTAGGCACACGGCTGTCACGTCGGTGGCACCTCGTTCAAACACATAGTCGATTGAGTCAATTAGGGTTCCGCCGGTAGCCAGCATCGGGTCGATGATATAAACCTGTCGGCCGGTTAGGTCATCAGGCAGGCGGTTCGCGTAGGTGTGCGGAACCAAAGTTTTTTCATCGCGCTTGATTCCCAAAAAGCCAACCTCTGCGGTTGGCAGCAACTTGACCATGCCCTCAAGCATGCCTAAGCCGGCACGAAGAATCGGCACGATGATTGGGCGCGGCTTTGCCAAGTTCAGCCCATCAAAACTCGCAACCGGAGTCTCGACCTGAATCTTCTTGGTGCGAACCTCACGGGTTGCCTCGTATGCCAGCAGAGTCACGAGCTCTTCAACCAGTTGTCGGAACACCGGTGATGGGGTGTTCTTATCGCGAAGAATGGTGAGCTTGTGGGTGATCAGTGGGTGATCGGCAATGTGAACTCGCATAGGCTAAATCTATCCGAATCTGCCAAACCAGGGGGTGCCCGTGAATAACCAAGAACTGATGGCGCTTGCCCTGACCGAAGCTGAAAAATCAGGCACGGATGTTCCCGTCGGCGCACTCATCGTTGATCGTGACGGGAAAATTATTGCCACGGCACACAATAATCGCGAGGTCACCCATGACCCAACCGGTCATGCCGAAATCATTGCTATTCGCGAAGCCACTGCAGCGCTCGCTGATTGGCGCTTGACCGACTGCACATTGGTGGTCACCTTAGAGCCTTGCGTGATGTGTGCCGGCGCAATTGTTGCCGCGAGAATTCCTAAGGTTATTTTTGGCGCCTGGGATGACCGCGTCGGCGCAGCCGGATCGCTTTACGACCTCTTGCGCGACTCTCGCCTGGGAAACCCGGTTGAGGTTATCGGGGGAGTGCTTGAAGCCGAGGCGTCTGCTCAACTCAAAAACTTTTTCACCGACAAACGATAAGCGCCCGGCGCAACGAGGAAACTTTGAAATATACGACTGTCCTGTGGGACCTAGACGGCACCATTCTTGATTCGGCCCCAGGAGTTTTTGCCTCATTCGTGCACACCTTTGAAACACTTGGCCTACCGGTGCCACCGGTTGAGCAAATGCGCACCTTTCTGGGCCCGCCTCTCGAGGTGACCTTTGGCGAGACTCTCGGCTATGACGCAGAGGTTGCAGGCAAGTGTCTGGCCACTTATCGCGAGATTTACCTAAACGGCGGTCAGGCAGTCAACGCCAACATCTTTGATGGCGTGCTGGATGTGATTTCTGCGAGCAAAGCTGCCGGTCTGCCAAATTCATTGGCAACTTCAAAAGGCATCTCTGGCGTCAAGATTGTCGGTGAGCACTTCAATTTTCTAGACCTATTCGATGTGCTCGGTGCAGCTGATCTTGAAAAGGGCCGAAGCACCAAGTCTGCTGTGGTTGAGTATGCGCTCGCCGAATTGGCAGCTCAAGGTGCAGACCTAAGTCGCACTGTGTTGATTGGCGACCGCATTCACGACATCGAAGGCGCGCGTGAACACGGCATCGAAGTGATTCTGGTCAAGTGGGGTTACGGCGACGAGGCCGAATGGGCTCAGGCTGACGCAGTTGCAGAAACCGCCGATGAACTCCGTGAACTACTTGGCCTCTGAGTTAGAACCTGCAAACTAGCGAGCGATGTCTGGCTCTAGGTAAATCACTCGAGTAGTAGGCACGGCAGCACGAACTGCATCTTCTGCATCGTCAATCACCTTGGCAATATCAGCTGCCGAGCTTGAGCCGTCAACGGCAATCTTCGCACCGAGCATCAATTCATCCGGGCCCAAATAAAGGGTCTTCATGTGAATCACTGACTGAACTCCCTTGGTTGCTTTGAGTGCATCGCGAATCTTGCCAGTGTCAGCCGCAGTTGCGCCTTCGCCCACCAAAAGTGATGAAGTTTCAAGACCCAGGATGATTGCTACCGCTACCAACAAGGCGCCAATCGCCAGAGTGCCGATTGCATCCCAGATTGGGTTGTGTGTAATAACGGTCAGGCCAACGCCAAGGAAGGCGAGAACCAAACCGACCAAGGCCGCAATGTCTTCAAGAATTACCACCGGCAACTCGGGTGACTTGGCGTGACGAATGAACTGAACCAAACTCTGCTTGCCGCGTGCGTGCTTGGCCTCGCCCAGCGCTGTGCGAAGGCTAAAGCTTTCAAGGATGATTGCCACGCCCAAAACCACAAGCGGCAACCAAGCCATCTCAAGTTCGTGCGGGTGTTCCAGTTTTGACAGACCCTCGCTGATCGAGAACATTCCACCAATCGAGAACAGCACGATTGAAACCATGAAGGCATAGATGTATCGGCTTCGGCCATAACCAAATGGGTGAGAAGCAGTTGCCTCGCGCTTGGCTCGTTTGCCGCCAATGATGAGCAGAACTTGGTTTCCAGAGTCGGCTAGCGAGTGGATGCCCTCCGCAAACATTGATGCAGAACCCGAGAATGCTGCAGCGATAAATTTGGTGATTGCAATGCCGATGTTGGCAAGCAGGGCGGCGATGATTGCCTTCATAGAACCTTCAGTACTCATGTGTAGTAGCCTATTTCACGGTGACGTGTCCGAGCGGCCGAAGGTGCAACTCTCGAAAAGTTGTGTGGGTGAAAGCCCACCGTGGGTTCAAATCCCACCGTCACCGCCACCAGATTCCCGAGCAATCGGGTTTTTGTGTTTAACGGGCCGGCCATACACTTTATCCATGCCTCAAATCGAACTAACCCCAACCCACTTGGTAGTCAAACTAACCAAGGGTGAGCGTTTTATGTCTTTGCAGGCCGATGACCTCAAGATTCCAGCTGCTCTGGTTCGAGGCGCTGAGGTCGCTGGTCACGATGTTTGGCAGACCTTGGGAATGCGCATCGGCACCGGCATACCTACATATTTGGCCTATGGCCGGTTTTGGCGCCCGGTTGGCTGGACATTCGCAGCTTGGTTCTCAAAGCGTCAGGCAGTGATTATCACCCTCGCAACTGCACCCGGTCAGCGCTATAAGCGCTTGGTTATCAGCACGGATAACGCCCAAGCTGTTGCCGATAGCATCAATGACGCAATCGTGGCGTGTTAAAAACTTTTCTGTTTACAACTGTGGCGTAATCGTTATAGACTGATTTTTTGCTCCCAAACACCCCGCATGCATATTTTGGCTGCGCGCGTGACCGCATATTGAGGCGTCACAGGTTTAGGTTGCGATTTTTCACCCATCTATTTATCAAGTCGCGATTGATAAATAGCAGTATTCCTTGGAGGAACATTGGCTGCGAAGAACGCAAAAACCATCAAGAACGATCGTCTGGCTAAACGCCTTAGCTTTGCTAAGTCACCAGAACCGATTGAACTTCCAGATCTATTGAG
>JACCDN010673740.1_pt1 | contig 17372 bp, 13 predicted proteins | sample 7441691 | NCBI WGS metagenome assembly JACCDN01 (sample SAMN15323439, study PRJNA562643) | freshwater metagenome | isolation source: river surface water | place: USA:Blue River Watershed | collected 2017-08-16
GTAAAGATGTAATATCACTAATATTACTATTCTGTAAATATAAAGATTTTAAATTAGTTAAATATTGTAAAGATGTAATATTATTAATATTATTTTGAGATAATATTAATTCTTTTAAATTAGTTAAATTTTGCAAAAATGTAATATCACTAATAATATTACCCATTAAATTTAATTTTTCTAAATTTTTAAATCTACTTAAATCAGGTATAACATTTAATTTTTCAAATGATAGATTTAATTTAGTTATATTATCATCATATTTATCTAAATTCATTTTTCTAACTTTTTAAATTTATTAAAAAGTTATTTTCAACTTTTTAAATTTATTAAAAAGTTATTTATTAAGTAAAAAATAAAAATTTCAATTTTTTTAATTGTTAATAGAATTAAAAAGTTACCCATTTAATAAATTTATAATTTTTAAATTTTGCTTTAACTTTATTTTCACATTCTTTAATCTCATCTTTTGTATAAATCTGATAAATTTGTTTAATTATTTCATTATCTAACTGTTGATTAATCAAAAGTTGCGGATCAATTTCATTAATAATAAATGATTCAATATTTAAATATATTTCTTTTAATTTAGTTAAATATTGTAAAGATAATATATCACTAATATAATTATATCTTAAATCTAATGATTTTAAATTAGTTAAATATTGTAAAGGATATATATTACTAATATTATTATATCCTAAATATAAATTTTTTAAATAAGGTAAATATTGTAAAGATGTGATATCGCTAATTTTATTATTATCTAATAATAAATATTTTAACTTATTTAAATATTGTAAAGATTTAATATTAATAATATTATTATCATTTAAATATAATTTTTCTATATTAGTTAAATATACTAAAGGTGATATATCACTAATATTATTATTATTTAATTTTAATACTTTTAAATTTTTAAATCTACTTAAATCAGATATAACATTTAAATTTTTAAATGATAAATCTAATTCAGTTATATTATCATCATGTTTATCTAAATTCAATTTTTTTCCAACTTCTTAACATAGTTAAGAAGTTATTTATTAATAAATAATAAATTCAATTTTTTTCCAACTTCTTAACTATGTTAAGAAGTTATTTTTTAACATAGTTAAGAAGTTATTTTTTAACACAGTTAAAAAGTTATTTTTTAACACAATTAATAAGTTATTTTTTAATTATGTTAAAAAGTTATTTATTAATATTCTATTATTTTAATTTTGCATCCAATATTAAATTCATTCATTAATTGTTTTTTTTCATCTTTAGAATAAGATTCATATAACATTTTTTTGAATTCATTATCAATATTACATATATTTAAAAATTTATAATTATTATTAAATAATTTAGAATGAAAAATTAATATATAATATGAAATGATAATATTATGATAATGATTAGTTTGTTTTAAATGACTTAAATTAAAATTTATATCTTGTAAACTTACAATAAGAGTTGAAATATAATTTAATGGTGTTATATCAGTAAATGGATTTCCACTTAAATTCAAATATTCAAATATTATAGGAATATTTGATTTATTTGAATATTTATTGTATTTATTATTAAAATATTTAAATATAGAAATATCTAAAATATTATTATATGATAAATCTAATCTTAAAAGTTTTTCAAAATTAATAATAACTGAAATATCTAAAATTTTATTGTATGATATTTCCAAATGTTTTAATTTAATTATTTTTTTTAATGAATTAATATCATATATTTGATTATTATTCAAATCTAGATTAGTTATTTCAACTAAATCATTTAATGGATTAATATCATGTATTAAATTATTAGAACCATTAAAAATTTTTAATTTTTTAAAATTTGTTAATACTGAAATATTAGTAATATTATTTCTACAAATATATAATTCTTTTAAATTTATTAAATTAAATAATTCTGATATATCATTTATATTATTATATGATATATCTAATTTTTCTAAATTGTATAAATCTTTAATTAATTTGATTCCATTATTAGTTATTTTATTCTCATTTAAATTTAAATATGTCAAATTAAATAAGTTTTCAATTCCTACAAGACCTTCGTCATCAATTTCATTATTAGATAGAATTAATTGAGATAAATTAATTAAATTTTCTATACCTGTAATACTTTTAATAATATTGGAATTTAAATTTAATTTAACAAGTTTTAAATTAAATTTTAAATTAACTAAACTAGAAATATCATTCAAACTTAAACTTAATTCTATTAAATTATCTAAGTATTGAATATTTTTACCAATATGTTCTATATACGTAGAATCTGCATTGAGAATTTGTAATGGAATATTTTTAAAATATTTTAAATAAAATAAATCATCATCAATATTATCATCATCAATATTATCATTTATATATTTATTTTGATTTTTATCAATATAAGTTTGTGATAAATATAATTGAGATATTTTTTTTAAATTTGTAAATATCTCAATATCAAAAATTTCACCATTTCCAGAAATATCAATAACTTCTAAATTTTTAAAATATTTTAAATTTTCAAATAAATCGATATTATTATCATTTAAATATATTTCTTTAATATTATTATTAAATTTATCATCAAATTCATTTATAAAATTTAAATCATTTAAATCATTTGATTCTAAATTAAGAACTGTGATTATATCTGATTCATTTTTATCACTTGATAAATAATTCATCATTGTTATATATTTAAAATATATAAATCAACTTTTATTTATATAATTTTAATTTGAAGTTTTTATCCAATTAATAAATAAATATTTTTTATATTTTCTTTTTATATTATTTTCAATTTTTATAATTTCATTTTTATTATGATTTAAATATACTTGTTTAATAATTTCATCATCAATAGATATATTTGGATATAATTCTTTAACAACAAAACTTTCAATTGATAACCATAATTCTTTTAAATTAATTAATCTTTGTAAAAATTTTAAATCTGTAATTATATTTCCATTTAAAAATAAATATTCTAAATTAATTAAATTATTTAAAAATGATGTATTATAAAATTTAATATTTGATAGTCCCAATCTTTTTAATTTAGTTAAATATTTTAAAAATGATAGATCTGAAATATTATTATTAGATAAACTTAGCATTTCCAATTTATTTAATTTTTGTAAATATGATATATCTGATATTAAGTTATTATTAATCCATAAAACTTTTAAGTTATATAAATTTTGTATATATGAAATATTATTTATTTTATTATTACTTAAATATAATTTTTCCAATTTATTTAAATTCTGTAAATATATTATATTAGAAATTTGATTATCTTCCAAATATAAATTTTTTAAATTTATTAAATTTTGTAAAGTGTATAATGAAGTAATTTGATTTAAGTCTAAAATTAATTCTTCTAATTTAATTAAATTTTTTAAATATGTTATATTTTTAATTTTACAACCAGATAAATCCAACTTTTTAAGAATTATTAAATTTTGTAATGGTGATAAACTAGTAATTGGATTTTTATATAGTATTAAATATTGTAATTCTTTAAATCTATTTAATTTTGGAATTTTATTTAATTGTTTATAACTTAAGTCTAATTCATTTATATTATCATCATATTTATTTAGATTCATAGTTAAAATATATATTTATTTTTTTATTTATTTATTTATTATATTTATTTTTATTTATAAAAAAAATAAATTAATTAAAAATAAAAATAAATAAATAAAAATAAAAAAAAATAAAAAAATAAATTAATTAAAAATAAAAAAAATAAAAAAATAAAAATAAAAATAAAAAAATAAAAAAATAAAAAAATAAAAATAAAAATAAAAATACATTAATTTATTTTTTTATTTTTAATTAATATATTTTTCTAGGTAATTAAATTCTTTTTCTAGGTAATTAAATTCTTTTTCTAGGTAATAAATATTCCATTTCTAAAATATCAAAAATTTCTTTTTCATTTTTAACAATTACACTATTATTATCTACCTTATTATTATTAACTTTAAATAATCCTTTTTGATTTAATAGATAACCTTTATTTTTTGCAATTGCTCTCATTTTAATATTGAACTCTTTACTACCTGTAATATACAAAAGCATAAATACATATTCTTCTTTAGTAGTTTTCATAAAATCAACTTGAAAATATTTATCATTTAATTCTGAATTAGTTTTAGAAACTACATTATTTGAACTTGAACTTGAACTAGCCACATTAGATCCTGAGTTAGTTTTAGAAACTACATTATTTGAACTTGTATTAATTGTATTAGATTTTGAATTAGCTTTAGAAACTACATTATTTGAATTTGAACTATCTGAATTAGATTTATTTGAAACTGGTTCAATTATTGTAACTGATAATTCTGAATTATTTTTAATTTTACAAATAGCTGACATCTTATCGGGACCTCTCATATATGGAATTACTTCAATATATGGATTATTGAGTAAAATTTCAAAACTATCATTTTTACCTTTATCAATAAGTAATACATCGATATCACCACTAAATTCATTACCTCTTCTATAACTTCCACCAATAGTAAAACTTAGATTAAAATTTTTTTTAAGAATATTTTCAAATTCACTAATTAAGTTTCTTGGAATTTTATGTAATGGTTTAAATTTATAATGAAGTCTACTTTCAAGTGATAACATATCTTGAAATTTTTTATATCTTAATTCACTAATATTATTTAGACCACAACTAATAAGTTCTTTAGCTTTTTCATTTCCAATACCATTAATTTTCATTAAATTTTCTATTAATAAATTAGAATTAGTTATACTATTTTTTCGCATATTAAATTCAGTTATAACATTTTTCATTTTTTGTTTCATAATATCATTAATATCTAAAATTTCAATATCTTTATAATCAAAGTTATATCTCATACCTAAATTTTTAGCAATAATTTTATTTTTAACATCTTCGTACATAGCACCATTTGTTCCCTTAGCATTCTTAATTTCATTCAAAATAATATCCAATCTTTTAAGTAATTCATTTACTAACATTTTCAACTAACTAACTTTTTGACGCAGTCAAAAAGTTATTTTCTACGACTAATTTTTTGACTATGTTAAAAAATTGAGTCTTCGAAAATTATTTTATTTTTATATAAATCATAATTATATATATTTTGATTATAATTATTTTTATACATTAATATTATGTTAAATATTAGATTATGTTAAATATTAGTATTTTTTAACTAAAAAATATTAATAAAATAAAAATGAAAAATAAAATAAAATAAAAATAAAAATGAAAAATAAAATAAAATAAAAATAAAAATGAAAATAAAAATGAAAAATAAAATAAAATAAAAATAAAAATAAAAAATAAAATAAAATAAAAATAAAAAATAAAATAAAAATAAAATAAAAATAAAAAATAAAATAAAAAATAAAATAAAATAAAATAATTTTCGAAGACTCAATTTTTTGACGTAGTCAAAAAATTAGTCGTAGAAAATAACTTTTTGACGCAGTCGAAAAGTTAGTCAAAAAATTAGTCGTAGAAAATAACTTTTTGACGCAGTCAAAAAGTTAGTTAGTCAAAAAAATTGAAATGTACATTATATAATAAATATTTCACAAATGTGTGGTATTATTTTTGGTGTTATTAATAACAAATTTATTAATAACAAAAATAATGAAATTATAGAAAATATTTTTAATCATGCTAGAATTAAAAAATCAAGAGGACCTGACAATTCTATTTTTGTCTTCAAAAAGAAATTTAAAGAAATTACAATTTATTATGGATTTCATAGATTAATTATTCAAGGTGATCGTAATGTTCCACCATCATTTATTGAAAATGATAGATTTCTTCTACTTTGTAATGGTGAAGTTTATCCATCTGATAAATTTAAAGATAAATACAAACCTCATGAAATTAAAGGACAATCTGATTGCGAATGGATTTTAGAAACATTTAATTCTGAAAGTGAAACTAATAATATTAAAGATACAACTAATACTACTGATCTTTTATCACATTCTGAATTTGCATTAATTATTTTTGATAAAATATATAATAATGTATATATTTATCGTGATAATTTTGGTATTAGACCACTATATATGTCAAGAATTAATAAACATATTCATATTTATACATCATCTTTGAATTATATTCCTAAAAATATTCTTAGAAATAATATGAATTTCATAGAACAAGTTCCTACTAATAAATGGTTAATTATCAAATCTGTAATTGAATATGATAACGATAATAATGATAATAATATCAATTATAATGTTTATGATTTTAATACAAAGGATATTATTAATAATAGAAAACGTAAATATAGCTTTGTTAAAAATGATAACAATGAAGATGAAAATGATAACAATGAAGATGAAAATGATAGTAATGAAAAATCAGATACATCTCTAACAACATCATTATCATTAGATGATTTTGATATTAAAACTGATAATATTTATAAATATTTATATGAAGCAGTTTATGATAGAATTAATTATTGTGATGCTGAAATTGGATTTTTGCTAAGTGGAGGACTAGACTCTAGTATTATTTGCGCATTAGCATCTCGTATATTAAATAAGAAAATTAAAACATTTTCAATTGGTCTTAGTGAGAATGCAACCGATATTATTGCTGCTAGAGAAGTTGCTAAATTTATTAATTCAGAACATACTTCAATTATTTTAGATAAAAATAAATTTATTGAAGAATTACCTAATGTTATTAGGATTTCTGAAACATGGGATGTAACAACTATTAGAGCTGGAACTGGAATGTATCTATTATCTAAATATATTAGAAAAAATACTAATATTAAAGTTATTCTAACTGGTGAAGGATCTGATGAACTTTTTGGTAGTTATAGATATTTTCTTAATGCACCTGATCCTGAATCTCATAAACAAGAATCATTAAGACTTCTTCAAGATTTAAAATATTTTGATGTATTAAGATGTGATAGAACTATTTCTAATAATGGATTAGAAGCTAGAGTTCCATTTTTAGATTCTAGACTTACTAATTATGTTAAAAATAATTTTAATGGCAATGATTATATTGTTAAAGATGGTATGCTTAAACCACATCTTCGCAATGTTGCTAAAAAATATAATTTACTTCCTGATTCTATTTCTTATCGTCCAAAAGAAGCATTTAGCGATGGTATTTCAACTAATAATGAAGAATCATGGCATCAAATTCTAACTAATCAATTTATTAATTATAAAAGTAAGCAACCTATTTATAAATATAAAGGAACTACTAAAACTAATGAAGCAAAATATTATAAAGATATTTTTGATTCATATTATCCTAATTGTTCTTGTCTTATTCCTTATCCATGGCTTCCTAAATGGTGTGGAAATCATAACGATCCATCTGCAAGACAGTTAACAGTTAAAGAAAAAAATACTCTTTCAACAAATTAAAAAGTTTGTTTAATTAGAAAATTAATTTTATTTTTTTTATTTTTATTTTTATTTTTTTATTTTATTTATTTTTATTTTTATTTTTTATTTTTATTTTTATTTTTATTTTATTTATTTTTTATTTTATTTATTTTTTATTTTATTTATTTTTTATTTTATTTATTTTTTATTTTATTTATTTTTTAAAATAATAAATTATTATTTAATATAAAAAGTTTTTATATTAGAAGATGGATAATAGAATTGAAACTTTAATTAATGCTATTGTTATTCAAATTAGAAATACAAATGATGAAGATGAAAGAAAATTCTTATTAGAATTAATTTTTATTATTATGTATGAAATTACTGCTAATATTGAATCAAATGATGTATATATTGATACGAATAATGAGAATAATATAAACATATTAAATACAATCAATCGATAATATTTTATAAAAAAATTGAATTACTATTTTATAAAATAAATATAAAATAAATATGAAATAAATATGAAATAAATATATAAAAATGGAAAAATGGATTTTATCAAAAGGTATTGAACAACTTAATATTTCTAAAGAGCAATTATTAAATGAAAGACAAATATTTAAAATAAATCAAGAAGATATTGATAATATAGAATATTTGTTTGATAATGAATTAATAAATAATAATATTTTAGAAACTTTAGTTAATAAATAATTATCAATTAATTATAAATATATTAAATTTATTACTAGAACTAACAAAAGTGGTGATTTTATGAGATTTCATAGAGATCATTATCAAGCCGAAAGTTTAAAAATTAAAAATAAAATTAAAAATAAAATTAAAAATAAACAAAATGAATTTCAAGATGAATAATTTCAAGATGAAGAATTTCAATGGAGAGTTATAGAAACTCCTATTCCTTATAAAACAATTATTTTATATCTTTCTGATTATAATAAAGATTTTAAAGGTGGTCAATTAGTATTTTGGAATAATCAAATAATTAAACCAAGTAAAGGATTATTTATAATATTTAATTCAAATGATATTCATAAAGTTAATACAATCAATAATGGAACTAGAAAGATTATCTTAATTAAATTTTACTTATAAAAAATATTAAATCAAAAAAATTGAAATATTAATTATATATAAATATATAATTAATATTTTAGTTCAATATTTTAATATGAAGCTTGGTCATATAGTTAGAGTTGCTGTTGATATTACTTTTGTGTATGCCTTTTATAGTTGGTTCAATTATACTTATAATCATGGTGGATGAATTTAAAAAATTATATTAATTAAGTTTTATGTAATAATTAATAATAGAATATTCTTATTTTTTTATTTTTTTTTATTTTTTTTATTTTTTATTTTATCCATGATAAAAATACTTTGAAATAAAAATTGAAATATATAAATTTATTTATAGTATAAATAAATTTATTACAGATGACTAAGAAAGAACCTAAAAAGGAAACTAAGAAAGAACCTAAAAAGGAAACTAAGAAAGAACCTAAAAAGGAAACTAAGAAAGAACCTAAAAAGGAAATCGAGAAAGAAATTAATGAAAATACAGAAAATGAAATAATTAAAAAGACTAATAAAGATTCTAATAAAATGGTATATGAACTATGGTCTGATACTAGACATATTAGAGAGAAAGATATGTATTTAGGAACTAAAGACGTTAATGAGAAATCAGAATTTATTTATGATAATGTTAAAAATATTATTTCTAAAAAGAATGTTAATATTTCTATTGCATTAAGAACATGCATCGATGAGATTTTAGTTAATGCTATTGATCAGAATACTAGATATCCAAATGAAGTTTTTCAAATTAGAGCAACTTATGATAAAATATCAGGTGAAATTTCTATTTTAAATGATGGTAGAGGTATTCCAATTGAAATTGATAAAGATTATAAGGGTTATATTCCTGAAATGATTGCAACTAATACTAAAGCGGGTAGTAATTTGGAAAAAAATTCATCAAATAGGGCTACTGGAGGAACTAATGGATTTGGTATGACATTAACTATAACATGTTCCGAATATAGTAGTCTTCAAACCGTTAATGATAAAACTAATAAATTATCTGATGAAAGTAAATTATATTATCAAGATTATAAAATTGTTATTAATGGTAAAGAACCTATTCTTGTTAAAGATACACCTATTATTGTTGATTCAGATAAAAATATTAAATCATTCTTAAATAAAAAAGCAAAATCCGAAAAACTTTCAGATTCAAATTACATTCTTGGACCGCATACTAAAATTACATTTAAAATGGACTATAAATTAATGGGATATAATACTTCTGATCATTCTAAAATTAGTGAAATAGACAGAGAAACTATTTATAAAATTATTGAACAAAGATTAATTCAAACTTCAGTATTTGTTAATTCAGGTAAAACTGCAAAGCAAAAATTATGCAATGTTTATTTTAATGGAGAATTAATTAAAATAACATCATTAAAACAATATGCTAAATTGTTTATCTATAATAAAATTTCTAACGAAGTTAGTAATAAAATTTCTAATGAAGTTAGTAATAAAATTTCTAATGAAGTTAGTAATAAAATTTCTAATGAAATTACTAATGAAATTAGTCATGATAATGAAAGTGAAATTACAACTAGTGAAAATAATAATTTAAATTCAAATTCAGAAATTTGTCATACTGTAATCAAAGCTCCATCTAATGATGAAAATTCTGTAGATTATGATTGGGAAATTTGTGTTATTCCATTTAATGATGGAACTGGTATGAATCAAATTAGTTTAATCAATGGTATTTATCCATACAATGGAGGAACTCATATTGATTTTATTAAGAAACAAATTTTAAATAAAATAACAGAAAAACTTAAAAAGGAATTTAAAGATGTTGATAAAATTAAACCTAGTAATATTTCTGATAATATCTTTATATTTATGCGAGGGTATATGGATACACCCAAATGGGGAGAACAAAGAAAATGTGAATTGCAAACTAAATCATCATTATTCGCTAATTATGAACTTCCTGTTAAATTTTTAAATAAAATTTGGGATGTTATGAAAGAAAAACTTAAAAGTGAATTACTTCACAATATTGTAGAAAAAACACCTACTGTTAAGAAAACTAAAATAGATAAAAAGAAAAAATATGATCCTGCTGAATATGCCGGAACATCTCAAAGTCTATTATGTAGATTATGGATTCCTGAAGGTGATAGTGCTGAAACATGTATTATTACTGGATTAACAAATCCTAAATGTAATCTTGGAAAAGATTATAATGGTATTTTTAATATTGGTGGTGTAACTGTTAATGCTAGAAAAGAAGTAACAAAATATGAAATTAACAATCCAGATGGTTCTATTTCATATAGATTTACTAAATCAGAAAAACTCAGAAATACTGAACGATTAAATAGTTTAGTTGAAGTATTAGGATTAGATTATAATAAAAAGTATGATTTAACAACTAAAGGTGATACTGAATTTAAAACATTAAGATATGGTTGTATTATTTTAGCTGTTGACCAAGATTTAGATGGATTAGGATTTATTGCAAGTAATATTATGAGTTTTATTCATTTATTTTGGCCTAATTTATATAATCGTGGATTTGTTAAAAGATTTGCAACTCCACTCATGCGAGTTTTTCCAAAAGATCCTAAACAACCTGTTATTTCATTTTATAATGAAAAAGAATATAATAAATGGAAATCACAATTTTCAAATGGTGAACCGCCAAGTATTGGTTCAAAGTCATTTGAAATTAGATACTATAAAGGATTAGCTGGACATGAAAAGGATAGTATTCCACAAATGTTTAAACCTGAAACTTTACAAATTAATTTAATAACATATTATCTAGATAATGAAAGTGATAAACTATTTGATGATTATTTTGGAAAAGATAGTGATATTAGAAAAGATATTCTATCAAATCCTATTGATTACAATAAATATGAAAATATGTCTAATCCAAAAAATGTTAAGATTGAAAACATTTTTAATATTTTAATTGATATTAAAAATAAAACAAAAATTATTGGAGGTAATATGAATATTATTCAATTTCAACCTAATACAACTTTAGCAAATTTAACAAGTTCAAATTTAGCAAATTTAACAAGTTCAAATTTAGCAAATTCAAATTTAGCAAATTTACAAAATAATAAAATATGTCTAAATTCAGATATTAAATCTTTAAATAATTTAAATAAAAAAGAAAATAAAAAAGAAAATAAAAAAGAAGATAAAGAAGAAAATAAAGAAGAGAATAATAATGACGATTACAATAAATTTAGTTTTAATTCAATCAGCAGTCATTTACAAATTGAAACAAAACAATTTCAATTAGATAATATTGATAGAAAAATTAGTCATGCTATCGATGGAATGAATCCCAGTAGAAGAAAAGTATTAGCCGGTGCTAGAGATAAATTTAATCATAATAATACAGCTGTTAAAGTATTTCAATTAGGCGGTTATATTGCTGAAAAAATGAGTTATCATCATGGTGATGCATCATTAAATCAAACTATTATTGGAATGACTCAAAATTTTATTGGTAAAAGAACTATGCCATTACTCTTAGGTATTTCGAATGGTTTTGGAAGTAGATTAAAAGGTGATGACGTGGGATCACCAAGATATATTAGTTTAAAACTAAATAGAGCATTAACAAATGCATTATTTCCTGTTGTAGATGATTATATTTTAAATTATAAATTTGTTGATGGAAATAGAGCTGAACCTGAATATTATGTTCCTATTATTCCTTATTCTATTCTTGAACATGCATCACTACCTGGAACAGGATGGAAATGTGAAATTTGGGGTAGAGATGTATTTGTAGTTATTGATACAATTAAAAAACTTATTAAAAATGAAATGTCATTAAATGATATTTACAATTTAGTTCTTCCATTTAATAAATATAAATTTACTGGAAATATTATTTCCATTAATAATGGAACTAAAACCATTAGAGGAAATAAAATTAATAATGTTAGTAGAAATTATAGTGTAGGAAATTATTCTATTGATGAAAAAAACAATACAGTTACAATTACTGAACTTCCACATGGGATATGGATTCATCCATATAAAGAAAAAATTAATGAAAAGGAATTAATTGTTAGTTTCAAAGATTTATCTGATCCAAGTGATGGTAAAGTTAATATTATATTTAAACTTAAACCTAATTCATTTGATGATATTAGAAAACTTGCTAAAGAATCATGGGATGGATTCCAAGTATATTTTGAATTATATGAAAGTTTATGTGAAAATATTAATCTTATCACACCTGATGGATGTGTTAAAGAATATAATAATTATGAATCTGTACTAGTTGATTGGTATCTTGAAAGAAAAGAATTTTATAAACTTAGACTTGATCGTGAAATTAAATTAACTAAATTTAGAATCTTATTTGTTGAAAATATTATTAGATTTGTTAATAATTATAAAAAATATGATTTAGAACTTGAAGAAGTTAAAGTTAATGAATTCTTATCAAAAGAAAAATATTTAACATTTAATGAAACAAGACTCAATAGTCCACAATATCTTAATATTAATGATTTTGAAACTATAATTATTAAAAATGGAACTTATGATTACTTACATAATTTAACAACTAGAGAAAAAATTTATGACGAACCTAAAAAGGCCAGAAATGAAAAACTTAACAAACTTAAAGAATATCTAAAGCAAATTGAAGATTCATATAATTATAAAAAACCATATACATTCCATGGAGCATCAATATGGTTAAATGAACTTAATGAATTAGAAAAAATTATAACTGTTGGTATTAATGAAAACTGGTTAAAATGTAATGGTGAAATTACAAGACGATATGACTAATTAATCATTATGTTATTAATTAATAAATTTATTTTTTTATTTTATTTTTTATTTTATTTTTATTTTATTTTTTATTTTATTTTTATTTTATTTTTATTTTTATTTTTTTTATTTTTTTATTTTTTTATTTTATTTTTTTTTTATTTTTATTTTTTTTATTTTTATTTTTTATTTTATTTTTATTTTTTTTATTTTATTTTTTTATTTTATTTTTTTTATTTTTTATTTTTATAAATAAAAAAATTGAAATATATAGAATATATAAATATATATAAAATAAAAAATAAAATAAAAAATAAAAAATAAAAATAAAAAAAATAAAAATAAAAAAAATAAAATAAAAAAATAAAAAAATAAAAAAAATAAAAAAATAAAATAGAAAATAAAAAAAAATAAAAAAATAAAATAGAAAATGGAAAATAAAATGAGTATAGAAAATAAAATGAATTTAAATTTAAAAGTAAATATTAATATTGAAAATGAAAATTTTAACATTAATAAAACAGAAGAAAAAGAAAAAAGAGAAATAGACGAAATTATATTAAGAAGTCCGAAATTTTGGCTTCCAGAAAAATTATATCCTAAGATTAAAAAATCATTAAATTGCAATTTAATAGAAAAACAGATTAATAAAATTAAAAAAATTCAAGAGAAATCATTTTATAAAAAGAAAAATAATGTTTATCTTAATAAAATAAATCAAGAAAAAATAGATTCTTTAAAATCTGCTATTAATTATAATATATCAACGGCAGAATACATTTTTAATAAAAATAAAAAAATAATAGAAAATAATTCAAATAATAAATTTAATTTTAAGACTAAAATCGGATTTGTTCCTATTATAACCGATGAAGATGAATAATATACTATTGTTTTATTAAAATAATAAGATAAGAGTATTACTCAATAATTTATTTTTTATTTATTTATTTATTTGTTATCTTATAAATAAAAACACTTTTATAAACATTAAAACTTAATTGTTCTTATCATTTTAGAAAAAAATTGAAATTAATATATTAAGATATAACATATAAAATATAACATATAAAATATAATATATTATAAAATGAAAATTCAGAATCTTAATGTATCTAATAATTTTATAAAAATTCCTAAAGATAGCATTTATCATTCATGTCAGCAGTATTTACCAAGTAAAGAAGATGATCTTATTAGAGAAAGAATTTCATTTGAATTAATTGACACTAATACGGCAACAGCAAATGCAATTAGAAGAGTATTAACAAGTGAAATAGATATTTTATGTTTAACTTTTGATATTGGTGGTTCTAATACTAATTCAGAAAATTATGACCCTTATATTTTAGAAGATTATGTTTGTTCTAGATTAAATATGATTCCATTATCTTATGATATTGATAAAACTGATGAAATTCTTAATAATAATTGTAAATATGAGATCAATATAACAAATAATACTACAGAATTATTATATATAACATCTAATAATATTAAAATTCAAGATAATAAAAAATCATTAGTTAAATTTTTCAATCAAATTAATATTATTCCAATTTTAACTGGGTATAAACTTAATATCAAAAATATCTATATTAAAAAAGATAACAGTGGAAAAATTACACCTGTAACTAATTTTACTTTTAAAGCTATAAATAAAATTGAAGATAAAACAGATTTTACTAAATTATCATCTAATTTTACTACTTATACTAATTATTATTTTCAATTTGACACTATGGGTGTTGATAGTATAAAATTATTAAATCATGTATTTAAAATTTTAATTAATAGATTAAAAAATATTAAAGAAAAAACTACAACTGATATTAATTCTGAAAGATATATTTTTAAAATTGCTAATGAAACTTATACAATTGCTAATATAATTGTTTCTAAAATTTATGAATTAGATAAAAATATTCCATTTGTTACATTTGAACAACCTCATCCACTTAAAAATGAAATTTGGATTATAGTTAAACATATTAATCCAGAACAAATTTTTAATAAATCTATTGAATCATGTATTGATAACTTTTCAATTCTATTAAAAAATAACTTTTAATAGAGTTAAAAAAATAACTTTTAATAGAGTTAATAAATTACATCCAACTAATAAATTTATAATTTTCATATTTTTTTATAACTTTACATTTATAATCTTCAATTTCATTTTCGGTATAACTTTGATAAACTTGTTTAATAGTTTCTTTATCTATATTTTGATTAATCGAAAGTTGTGAATTAATTTCTTTAACAATAAATGGTTTGATACTTAAATAAAATATTTTTAAATTAGATAAACATTGTAAAGATGTAATATCACTAATATTATTATCACTTAAATATAATTTTTCTAAATTAGTTAAATATTGCAAAGGTTGTATATCACTAATATTATTTTGATTTAAATTTAATTTTTTTAAATTAATTAAATATATTAAAGGTGATATATCACTAATATTATTATGATTTAAATATAATTTTTCTATATTAGTTAAATATATTAAAGGTGATATGTCACTAATATTATTATGATTTAAATATAATATTTTTAATTTTTTAAATATCCTTAAATCTGGTATAGTATTAAATTTTTTTTTAGATAACTCTAATCCGGTTATATTATCTTCATATTCATCTAAATTCATTTTTCCAACTTTTTAATAGAATTAAAAAGTTATTTATTAAAAGGAAATACTAATTTCAATTTTTTTTCAACTTTTTAATTTTATTAAAAAGTTGAAAATAACTTTTTAATAAAATTAAAAAGTTATCTATTAAGTAAATACCCATTCAATAATTTTATAATCTTTAAATTTTTCCATGACTTTATTTTTATAATTTTGAATTTCATCCCTTGTATAAATCTGATAAACTTGTTCAATCATTTCTTTATCTAACTGTTGATTAATCAAAAGTTGTGAATTAATTTCTTTAACAACAAATGGTTTAATAGATAAAGCTAAATATTTTAAATTAGTTAAATGTTGTAAAAATGTAATATCACTAATATTATTATATCCTAAATTTAATTCTCTTAATTTAGTTAAACATTGTAAAGATGTAATATCAGTAATAAAATTATTTTCTAAAGATAAATGTTCTAAATTAGTTAAACATTGTAAAGATGTAATATCACTAATATTATTATTATTTAAATATAATTCTTTTAAATTAGTTAAATATTGTAAAAATGTAATATCATTAATATTATTATAGTTTAACCGTAAACATTTTAATTTAGTTAAATATTGTAAAGATGTAATATCACTAATTTTATTGTAATCTAAATATAAATTTTCTAAATTAATTAAAGATTGTAAAGGTTGTATATTAATAATAATATTATGTTTTAAATTTAATTCCCATAAATTAGTTAAAGATTGTAAATATATAATATCACTAATCCAATTATTATTTAAATATAATTTTTTTAAATTAGTTAAATGTTGTAAAGATACAATATCATCAATTTTATTATGTTTTAAATGTAGTACTTCTAAATTAGTCAAATATTGTAAAGGTGTAATATCAATAATATCATTATTATGTAAATATAATTCTTTCAAATTAGTTAAATGTTGTAAAGATGTAATATCACTAATATCATTATTACAACGATATAAAAATGATTCTTTTAAATTAGATAAATTTAATATTCTTAAATTAGTTAAATATTGTAAAGGTGTTATATCACTAATATTATTAGTATTTAAATATAAATTTTTTAAATGAATTAGATATTGTAGAGATGTAATATTATTAATATTATTCATACTTAAATCTAATATTTCTAATTTGGTTAAATGTTGTAAAGATGTAATATCAATAATCCAATTATTACTTAAATATAATTTTTTCAAATTAGTTAAATATTGTAAAGATGTAATATCATCAATTCTATAATTTTCATTTAAACATAATATTTCTAATTTTTTAAATCTACTTAAATCTGGTACATTATTTAATTTTTTACTATATAAAAGTAGCTCAGTTATATTATCATCATATTCATTTAAATAATTCATATATAACTTTTAACTTTGTTAAAATATAACTTTTAACTTTGTTAAAAGTTATTTATTAAAAAATAAA
>JACCDN010882574.1_pt1 | contig 17372 bp, 14 predicted proteins | sample 7441691 | NCBI WGS metagenome assembly JACCDN01 (sample SAMN15323439, study PRJNA562643) | freshwater metagenome | isolation source: river surface water | place: USA:Blue River Watershed | collected 2017-08-16
ACACGGGCAGTAGACCGTTTAAGTACCATTTTAATCGGTGCCATGGTTATCACATTTATTATGTCCGTAGGAGGCATGTTTATTCGTGTAAAACCTGACATTTTGTTTAACCGTATCGATGGTCAAGCCAGTTACTTACCCTACGCATTGGCTTCGCTACCCTGGCTTGTAACTTCATTTGGTTATCATGGTAACATCCCGGGACTGGTCAAATATTACAATAAGGACAGCCGCCTTGTTGTACGGAGTTTGTTGGCCGGTACCTTAACCGCTCTGGCCATTTATATCCTGTGGCAATATGTCATCCAGGGAAATATTCCCCGTCATGTATTCAAACAGGTTATTGCTGATGGTGGTAATATTGGCAGTCTACTCAATCAAATGGAAACCCTGTCCCATAATCGGGACATCGATCAGTTACTGGACAGTTTTTCTTATATGGCACTCGCCAGTTCATTCCTTGGCGTTTCTCTAGGCTTGTTTGATTATCTTGCTGATTTCTTTCATTTTGATGACAATGCTACCGGCAGAGCCAAATCAGCACTCGTGACATTTGTACCACCAGCAACGGGAGCAGTATTATCACCGGATGGTTTTCTTTATGCTATTGGCTTCGCTGGCCTGGCGGGTACAATCTGGGCAGTTCTTGTGCCCGCTTTGATGGCAAGAGCCAGTCGGTGTCGTTTCGCACAGGCTGGTTATCAGGTTCCAGGGGGAAATTTTACCATAGCGTTTATTATCCTTTTTGGGATCATTAATGCTGCAGCACATATCGCAAACTTACTGGGATGGCTAAAACATTATCAATAACGATGTGTTGTATTAATATCATTGAAGCTAAAATGAAGAAAGGCAGCAGCCTTATAATATTATTCGGCGCTTAATCCATATTCTATTATATTCAGTGCGGGCATAATCAAAAATTAATTGCATTCATAGTCTGTATTATCATATAACATACCGTTGTCAAAAACATGCTCAATGGATAATAAAGGAAAACCATATGAAATATAGCAAATATATTTTGCTAAAGTTTTTTCTGTCTTTCATTTTATTTTTTTTTAATAATACAGCAACGGCTGATCATCATACTCCACAAAGACAACGGACATCTGCTTTGGTATTAATGACTGATTTCGGAATACAGGATGGTGCCGTAGCAGCAATGAAAGGTGTCGCTTATGGTGTCAATTCCGAAATCAAAATGTTTGATCTGACACATGGAATTGCCCCATATAATATTTGGGAAGGAGCCTATCGACTTTATCAGGTGATTAACTTTTGGGAAAAAGGGACAGTATTTGTCAATGTTATTGATCCCGGAGTGGGTACCGAAAGAACATCTATTGTTGCCAAGAGTAAAAGCGGACATTACTTTGTAAATCCTAATAATGGATTATTAACATTGATTGATGATGTTATTGGTATTGACGAAATTCGTATTATTGATGAGAAAATAAATAGATTACCTTATTCCTATGATTCTTATACTTTTCATGGGCGTGATTTATATGTATATACCGGATCCAGATTAGCGTCCAACGTGATTACTTTTGAACAAGTTGGCACAATCTTGCCATTAAGCCAACTGGTAAAAATTCCCTATCAAAAAGCAATGATGGAAAATAATACCCTAAAAGGTATGATTCCTGTGATCGATTCAAATTACGGCAATATCTGGACCAATATACCGAAGAAGTTATTCGATAATTTTAATCCGACCACAGGTAAAAAATTCGTTGTTAAAATATATAAAAATAATAAAATGATATACTCTAATACGCTATCCTACCAAAATACATTTAATAATGTTCCACCTGGACAAGAACTCATTTATCTGAACAGTTTAATGGAAATATCCTTAGCTATTAATATGGGAAATTTTTCTAAAAGTAAAAATATTCTTTCCGGTATCGAATGGACGGTGGACATCACGCCTTATTAACTAACCGATTTATAAGAAAAAATAATAAGATAAGAAATGGACAGCTGAAAGTGCCGGGCTGTCCACAATCCTTCTGCAGGATGTATCGAAAGAGCCCACCATCGTTAAACCAGTAACACAGATGGGGTAGACATCTTTTAACCATAACTGCCAATCCTGACAGGAATACAGGTTTTGTGTAACCCCTCCAGTAGAGACACTGAGCTTCAGAGAACACAATCTGTGTTGGTATTAGCATGACAATTATGCTGAATAATCGTTACTATACAAATTAATGCCTTTGATAAAAAGCGTGGTATTTTTCTGCATTAGCATTAAATGCTATGAATATAGCATATCAGTTATTATATAAATAAAGATCGACACCAAAACTGCTCGCATTCTATGACTACTTCCGGTAGTCTTCCTCCTTTGCACAAGGAAATATAGCGCTATATTTGTTTAATATCCGATTATTAAATTCAGGTTAACCCTTTTTATATGGTGAAACATTTGCCGTGATCACATGTCGTCGCTAAGAACAGCAGGGAAACTCGTTAACAATGATAAAATTGAAAACCATTATCCAATGGATTTTGCCCGTCATTTTTACCCTTGTCGCTACAACGGTATTACCAGCGTGCAGTTCGACCAAGACCACAAATCTGCAGAACATAAAAGCCAAAACTCCTCTCAATCACAGCAATGGGCTTTTACTGCAAACCTCTGAGAATAAATTTTCTGCCATACTGCATAATGCAAGCATCAGATCGAAAATTTTACAGCAATATGCAAACTGGAAAGGTGTACGCTATTCCCTCGGGGGTAACAGCAAACAGGGTGTTGACTGTTCTGCTTTTGTCCAACTGACCTTCCAGGAGCAGTTTGATATGCCCTTGCCTCGTTCAACCTGGCAGCAACAGGATATCGGTAAAAAAATTCAGCGTCTCAAGTTACGTGCTGGAGATTTAGTCGTCTTTCAGTCCGGCCCTACAGGACGCCACATTGGTATTTATCTGGATAACGATCAATTTGTTCATGCTTCTACTCACCGTGGAGTCATGGTATCGAACCTCAAAGAAGGTTATTGGAACAAACGTTTTTATACCGCACGGCGCGTGCTGACTCATATGACCAGCAAACCGCTTCATACTTAATAGCTGAGCATATTTCCCAGTCCCTCTCCCAACGCGAGATGATAAGGCTATGTAAGCGCATTGCAGCCACACCATAATGATCCATACCATTGTTCACATTGGCTTACACGTTGCCATGCTTGCATTTTCAACACAGTATTTGACAGTTCAGGCTGGAGCCGTCAAGGAAACGTCTGCATTTTCCCTGCTTGGTGAACCCAAATACCCTAACGGGTTTACGCATTTTCAGTATGTCAATCCAGCGGCACCAAAACAAGGCAGTGTTACGCTGTCGGCCTCGGGCACTTTTGATCATTTTAACTGTTATGCCTTACGTGGTAACCCGGCTATCCGTACAGAGCAGCTCTACGACAGCCTTTTTACCCCTTCACAGGATGAAATTGGTAGTTATTATCCCTTAATAGCCACATCAGCACGTTATCCTGATGATTATCGATGGCTTGAAATCACCCTCAACCCTCTGGCCCGTTTTCATGATGGCATCCCCATGAGTGTTGATGATGTCATCTTTACCTTTAAAAAATTTATGACTGAAGGAGCTCCACAATTCAGAAGGGCGCTCAAAGGCGTTGAAGTGAAGGCCCTATCACGCCTCAAGGTGCGTTTTGAATTTCCACAATCAGATAAAAATGCAATCTTCAGCCTGATTAGCTTGCCGGTAATACCCGCACATTTTTGGCAACATTACACATTGAGCGAACCACTCACAATTGTTCCCATTGGCAGCGGCCCCTGGCGCATCAGTGATTATCGTATGGGGCAATATCTTGTTTATCAGCGTGTCAAAGATTACTGGGCGGCTAACCTGCCGGTCAATCTTGGACAGTATAATTTCGATACACTGCGTTATAATTACTATCTGGATGACAGGGTGGCATTAGAAGCTTTTAAAGCAGGTGCTTTTGATGTACGTGAAGAAAATTCACCCAAAAACTGGGCGACACAATATCAGGGAAAATATTTCTCTAAAAACCACATCATTAAACAAACACTACCGGATCAGGCAGCGCAACATACCCGCTGGCTGGTGTTTAACGTCCAGCGTCCTCTATTTCAGGATAGCAGAGTACGCCGTGCACTAACATTGGCCTTTGATTTTAATTGGCTCAACAAGGTATTCTATTACGACAGTTATCAACGGACTGACAGTTTTTTTCAGAATACTGATTATGCCGCCCGGAATAAACCTGATGCTATGGAACTTGCCTGGCTGATGCCGTTAAAAGACAAAATACCGGCTGAAGTCTTCACACAAATCTGGTACCCCCCGCATACCGATGGCAGTGGTAATAATCGTGCTAATCTTTTACAAGCCAGAGCGCTACTACACCAAGCGGGTTGGGAAATCAAAAATCAACGTTTAGTGCATGGTAAAACAGGCCAGCCTTTTATCTTTGAGCTGCTACTACCCGCTGGCAGGGATTTTGAATACGTTTTACCCTTCCAGCACAGCCTATATCGGCTGGGGATCACAATGAAAATCCGTACTCTTAACAGCGCTCAATTTTCCAACCGCTTGCGCCGCCGCGATTTTGATATGCTACCTAAAATCTATACTGCTTTTCCCTTTCCAAACTCGCATCTACAACTGGTATGGAGTTCAGCAGCCATCGACTCCGGTTACAACAGCACAGGTATCCAGGATACTGCCATTGATACACTGATTGATAAAATTATCCGACATCAGGGTAACCCGGACACGCTACTTGCCCTTGGTCGAGCCCTTGACAGGGTACTAACATGGAACAATCTGATGATCCCACTGTGGTATTCCAACAACATTCGTCTTGCTTATTGGGATAAATTTTCAATGCCAGCCATCCGCCCTACTTACTCATCAGGATTTGATAGCTGGTGGATGGATACTGATAAAGCGGCCCGCCTGCCAGCAGAACAGCGTTAAAAGTTGGTACCCGTGGGCACCTGGCTGTTACGTCGTTTATTATTGGTCATACCCACCTTATGGGCGATCATCACCATTAATTTCTTTATTGTGCAAACCGCCCCTGGGGGGCCCGTCGATCAAGCCATAACCGCCATCGAACTGGGTTATGACAACGCATTCAGTCATCGCCATTCTGGCAAGTACAGTGAAGGGCTCGGTGGCGTCAAACTTAGTGCTAATATCCCAGGTGGCAGCCATTATACGGGATCCCGGGATCTCGATCCCGAGACGATCGCCGAAATCACACAACGATTTGGTTTTGATCAGCCCCTCCACCGGCGTTATCTGGATATGTTGTGGCATTATCTCTGTTTTGATTTTGGCGACAGTCTGTTTCGTGGTGAATCCGTTATTACTCTGATCAAGAGTCGGCTGCCCGTTTCCCTGTCTCTCAGTTTATGGAGCATCATGATAATCTACCTGATCTCGATACCTCTGGGCATCAAGAAAGCAACAAAACATGGTACTGCATTTGATATAGGGAGCAGCATATGCATTATCATTGCTTATGCTATTCCTGCTTTTCTGTTTGCCATTGTACTGGTGATTCTGTTTGCTGGTGGCAGTGGGTTTGCCTGGTTTCCGGTACAGGGTCTGGTTTCCAGTAATTTTGATACGCTTAGCTGGTACAGCAAGGTTATTGACTATCTTTGGCACATGGTATTACCAGTGCTGGCAACCATCATGGGGGGATTTGCCACCTTAACCCTGCTGACAAAAAGTGCTTTTCTTGATGAAATTCGTAAGCAATATGTCATCACCGCGCGCGCTAAAGGACTCACTGAGAGCAAAATTCTCTGGCGCCATGTGTTTCGTAATGCCATGTTACTGGTGATTAGCGGTTTTCCCGCAACGTTTACTGGCCTGTTTTTCACGGGTTCTCTGCTTATTGAAGTCGTTTTTTCACTTAATGGTCTGGGATTGTTGGGTTTTGATGCCACCCTGCAACGGGACTATCCTGTTATGTTTGGCACACTCTATATTTTTACTTTAATAACATTGTTACTGAATATTTTCAGTGATATCACCTGCACCCTGATCGATCCCAGAATTACTTTTGAGAGGCTTGGATGAGCCAGTTAAACGCTATGCATCAGGCATATTGGGTACGTTTTAAGAATAACCGCCGTGGTTACTGGTCATTGTGGATAGTGGTCCTGCTGTTTATTACCAGCCTGTTTGCTGAATTAATCGCCAATGACAAACCCTTGCTGGTGAGCTACCGGAATAAAATCTACCTGCCTGTAATGATGAATTATAGCGAAACTACTTTTGGTGGAGAGTTGGCGACTGTGACTGATTATCAAGATCCCTTTATCACACAACAGATCGATCAATATGGCTGGGCCATCTGGCCTCCTGTGCGTTTCAGTTATAACAGCATCAATTTTTCCACAACACAACCTTTTCCATCACCACCTTCCCGATATAACTTACTGGGTACCAATGATCATGGTAGTGATGTACTGGCAAACGTTATCTATGGATTGAGATTGTCCCTGTTATTTGGCCTGACACTGACACTGATTTCCAGCACCCTTGGCATCACCATTGGGGCAATACAAGGATATTACGGGGGGCATATTGATTTATGGGGGCAACGCTTTATTGAAATCTGGTCTGGCATGCCATTGTTATTTATCATTATTTTATTATCAAGCATTGTACAACCTGGGTTCTGGTGGTTACTGTTCATCACGGTATTATTTAGCTGGATGGGACTGGTTAGCGTGGTTCGCACGGCATTTTTGAAAATACGTCACTGCGACTACGTTCGTGCTGCACGCGCCATGGGCGTCAATAATCGAACGATCATGGTGCGCCACCTGCTACCCCATGCAATGATTGCCGTCCTGACTGTTTTACCTTTTACTTTTTGTGGCGCCATCACCCTATTGGCTTACCTGGATTTTCTTGGTTTCGGTTTACCACCAGGCTCACCTTCGCTGGGCATGCTGTTATTACAAGGGAAAATGAATCTTCAGGCCCCATGGTTGGGTATTACTGCCTTTCTTACCATGGCAATCCTGCTTTCTTTGCTCATTTTTATTGGCGAAGCAACACGTGATGCCTGTGATCCGCACCGGCTATACTGACATGACCAGTCCCCCATTACTGGATATTCACGATCTCAGCATTGTTTTGTGTCGGGGAAGCACACAGCAATCGGTGGTGCACCAACTTTCCTTGCAGATGATGCCCGGTGAAACTCTGGCATTAGTGGGAAAATCTGGCGCAGGAAAAAGCGTAACAGCACTTTCCATCCTCAGATTATTACCTTCACCGCCAATCCGTTATCCCACCGGTGATATCTTTTTTTACGGCCATTCCTTATTGCATGCCGATGAAGCAACCTTGCGTAAGGTACGGGGCCATAAAATTTCGATGATTTTTCAAGAACCCATGGTTTCCTTAAATCCATTGCACAGGATAGAAAAACAGCTTGCAGAAGTTCTGGCGCTCCATCGTGGTCTGCAACGGGATGCGGCGCGTACTGAAATTATTCAATACCTTGATCGGGTGGGGATCCGCAATGCCAAAACGCGTTTGCATGATTTTCCTCATCAACTCTCTGGTGGTGAACGCCAGCGTGTGATGATTGCCATGGCGGTACTCACCCACCCTGATCTGCTAATTGCAGACGAACCGACCAGTGCACTGGATGTGCCAATTCAGAAAAAAATTATTAATCTGATCAGTGAATTAAAGCAAGAGCTGGGTATGAGTTTATTATTCATTACACACAATATGAATATGGTCAAACGTCTGGCGGACAAAATTGCGGTCATACATGAAGGCCGTTGTGTAGAGTTCAAAACCCGGCAGGCATTATTGTGTACACCGCAACATCCTTATACCCGTCAGCTGGTGAATGCTGCACGTCTGGATGCACCATTACCACTACCGTGTAACCCGATACCCCTACTTCAGGTCAGAAATTTGCAGGTTGCCTTTACCATCAAACGGGGATTATCGGGTCGCGTCCTTGCACGCCGTTATGCTGTACAAAATATCAGTTTTACTTTGCACAGGGGTGAAAGCCTTGGCCTGATCGGTGAGTCCGGTTGTGGTAAAACCGCTACTGCTCTGGCGTTGTTACGTCTGATTCCCTCAACAGGTGAAATCTGGTTTAACCAGAGTCCATTGCACCAATTAACCCCACGGCAAATGTTACCTTATCGTAGTCGTATTCAGATGGTATTCCAGGATCCCTGCTCTGCCCTTAATCCCCGCATGAATATTATGCAAATCATTGCCGAAGGATTGGAGGTACACCAAAAATTAAATGTACAGCAAAGGGAGCTGCGCGTTATTACTGCTATGCAACAGGTGGGGTTGGATCCTGAAACACGTCAGCGTTATCCAGCCGAATTTTCTGGCGGACAGCGCCAGCGTATCGCCATCGCCCGTGCCCTGATACTGCAACCCCAACTACTGATACTTGATGAACCGACATCATCACTGGATCAAACGCTACAAAAGCAAATTGTAAATTTATTAAAATCACTTCAACAACGCTATCAATTGAGCTACCTGTTTATCAGCCATGATCTGGAGGTTGTGCGATCATTCTGTCACCAGATTGTGGTATTGCACTCAAGCCATGCTGTTTTGCAAGGGAAAAACCCAGCGTAACCCATGGCGAGTTTAACATCGGAATTATTACAGCGAATTTTGCTAAAGCAACATAACCAATTACAAGATCCTTGCTGTGAATATCAGTCTTGATCTCTTTGAATTATGTAGGATTTTTGTTTTCATACGACATTGAACTGTATATAATTATAGGGATACTGTATAAAAAGACAGGAATTAACATGAAAACACTGACGGTCCGGCAACAACAGATCCATGATTTAATTGGTGATTATATTTTGCAAACCGGCATGCCACCTACACGGGCTGAAATTGCCAGCCAGCTGGGATTTCGCTCTCCAAACGCAGCGGAAGAACATCTGAAGGCCCTGGCCCGCAAAGGTGTTATTGAACTTATTGCAGGGGCTTCCCGGGGCATCCGTTTATTGATAAAGAATAATGAAGATGGGCTGCCATTAATTGGCCGGGTCGCTGCAGGAGAACCTTTACTGGCCGAGCAGTATATAGAAAGATATTATAAAATTGATGCTTCCTTATTCAAACCACGCGCTGATTTTCTGTTACGTGTTAATGGCATGTCAATGAAAAATATCGGTATTTTTGATCAAGATCTGCTAGTGGTACATAAAACACAGGAAGTTTCTAATGGCCAGATCGTTGTTGCCCGGATTGAAGAGGAAGTCACTGTTAAGCGTTTACAAAAACAAGGCCATATTGTCAAGTTGTTACCGGAAAACAGTGAGTTCTTACCCATCATTATTGACTTACATCAACAAAGCTTGAGCATTGAGGGATTGGCAATTGGTACCATTCGTAATGGTAACTGGTGATGGCTTTTACTGACATCAGTATCATCCAACCGCCATAAAACTCAGCAATCCCATAACAGGCATTAACGATATAATCCCTGTAATGTAATGTATTGGCTGACTGATTCCGGTAGCAAACCATCACAACTTAGCCCTTGACGGCAGCGCCTTCTAATATCAGTTGAAGAAATATTTAATAATGGTGTATCAGCAAACCAGATATACCCATGAGGCCGCTGGTTGAGCTGTTCGGGTAAGAATATACGGTGACTATCCAGCCATTGTTGCAGTTCAGAGGAGAGGGTATCTCTGTAACCAGGCCGGGCACAAACCAGTAAATGACAGAGGTCCAGTATAGACTGCCAGCGATGCCATTGGTGTAATGACAGTAGCGCATCCTGACCAATAATAAACGCCATGGGTTGTGATGCACCGTACTCCTTACGTATTCGCTCAAGCGTTTCAACCGTATAAGAGGTTGCTGCCAATTGCAACTCGCACGAATCACTGCGAAACAGCGGTCTTGCTGCAATGGCCAGTTCGATCATTTTAAGACGTTGCTGTGGGCTGGCTTGCGGTTGTGCACGGTGAGGAGGAATATGATTTGGCAGCACAATCACTTGCTGTAATCCCGCCTGTTGTGCCAGTACTTCCACCGAATGCAGATGGCCGTAGTGTATGGGATCAAAAGTTCCACCAAACAGGGTATGTAGTTTCACAGCACGGTTACCATTGGGATTCAGAATTCTCTTGCATCAAACAAAACTCAGGTAACTGTTTACCACATATTAGCATTGATAACGTTTCTAACTCTGGCCAGATGGACTGACCATAGTCCTCTTTGAACCGAATTTCTATTTGAGTTAATAACTGCATCGCCTGCTGTAATTGCTGCATAGACAGGCGTTGCACGGCCTGCGCCATCAAATTTCGACGATGTTGCCAAACTTTATGTCGATTAAACAAGGTAGAAAGTGGCACGTTTGCCCTGCGTCGCTTCAGTGTCAACAGTAACATCAGATCAGACTGGATACTACGCAACAGGATAAGAGGATCATTACCTGCAAGGCGTAACTGTTGCACAATGTGCCAGGCACGTTGACTTTTTCCAGCCAGCAATGCATCCAGCCAGTGCCAGGGTGCAAAACGTGCCTCATCATTGACTACCTGCTCGACACGCACTAATGATAGCTGGGTTCCAGGCCAGAGCAGTGCCAAGCGTTCCAGCACCTGTGATAATGCCAGTAAATTGCCTTCATAACAGTAACAAAGCAACTGATTAGATTGATCATCAAGAGACAAATCAAGATGCTTTGCTCTTTGTGTAACCCAGTGCCTGAGCTGAGTCTGTTCCGGAGTCTGACAATTGACGTAAATCGCATGTTGGCTGAGTGTCTTAAACCAAATGCTGTTTTCCTGCGCTTTAGTTAATTTGGCACCACGCACAATCAATAGCATATCTTCATGCAGTAGAGGGACCAGTTTAAGCAACTGCTCGCTTATTGATGCGCCCGGGCCGTTATCGGGTAATATCAGTAATAAAGACCGGCGATTGGCGAAAAGGCTGAATGCCTGGCAAAGACAAAAAATATCATCCCACTCTACATGGCCGTCTAAGGTAAAACTAAAATGCTCAGTAAAACCATGTGCTTTTGCAACATGACGAATAGCATCCTGACTTTCTTGTAATAACAAGGGTTCATTGCCAAACAACAGATAGCTCATACGCAATCCCCCCTGGAGCTGAGTCATCAATTGTTCAGGAAAAAGACGCATCATGGTATTACAGGGTTATTTAACGCCGGTACATGGTGATCACTATTGCGGTTTGTTTCATCGCTTGTGACCCGTATCTTCAACAATTTTCGAACCAGCTGCTGGGCTGCTTGTTCCCGCATTTCCTGCTGAATGATATCGTTTTCAGCATTTTTAGCCAACGCCGCTAACGGGTTATCAAAGAACGATCGAAATACACTGACATTCAGCGGATAAATATCCTGCCCGGGGATCAATACTTGCGCCTGTACGCTCAATTTTAACTGATATTCTGCGGTCTTACCGTCCTGGAATATGGATACGGTACTTTGACTTTCCGTTGCACTGATAAGACGCAGGGAAGGAATATCCTGACGCATCGTGTCATCCGCAATCATAATTCTATTAAGACGCAGTTGCTGACGAACACTACGCGTTAATGGACTGTAAGGATCAGAGGTATCCAGTAATACTGTTCGTAAATTATGGGGGAGATGATCAGTACCGCGTAGATGGTAACCACAACCCGCAATCATAGAGAGCATTAGTAACACTATTACTATTCGGTGTCGCACAACGTCTAACCTGCCACCAAATTAATCAGTTTGCCTGGAATATAGATAACCTTACGCACAGGTGCTTGAAGCAAACATTTCGCTACTAAAGGCTCCTGAAGTGCACGTTCCTGTACCTGATATTCCGATGCATCAGCAGACACGTTGATTTTGGCACGTACTTTACCGTTGACCTGTACCACCACCAGCTTCACTTCTTCAATCACGGCCTGTTCGTCAGCAACCGGCCATGGTGCATGGTCAATATCCCCTTGCCCACCGAGAAATTGCCACAGTTTGAAACAAATATGTGGTGTGAATGGATGGAGCATGCGCAGCACAGCAAGCAATGCTTCTCTCATTAATGCTCTGTCCTGGCTGGTATCCTGTGGTGCACGCCCCAATTTATTCATCAGCTCCATGATAGCGGCTATCGCAGTATTAAAGATCTGACGACGGCCAATATCATCGCTAACTTTAGCGATGGTTTTATGTAAATGACGTCTCAATGCTTTCTGCTCTGCTGTCAGATTCAGGATATCTAAGGTCTGAGTGACACCTTTTGCAAGGTGGTCGTATGTCAATTTCCACAATCGTTTCAGAAAGCGGTTGGCTCCTTCCACCCCGGCTTCCTGCCATTCCAGCGTCATTTCTGCGGGCGCCGCAAACATCATAAACAGACGGATGGTATCAGCTCCGTATTTTTCAACCATGGCCTGTGGATCGATACCATTATTTTTTGATTTAGACATTTTGCTCATACCAGCATAAATCAAATCGTGCCCACTGCTGTCCTGTGCTTTAATAATACGGCCTTTATTATCTTTCTCTTTGAACACATCCGCACCAGCAACCCATACTCTTTCACCCCCCTCATTGGTATAGTAAAAGGCATCAGCCAGCACCATACCCTGACATAACAAGCGTTTTGCTGGCTCATCTGAATTCACCATGCCTGCATCCCTTAGCAATTTATGAAAGAAGCGAAAATACATCAGATGCATGATGGCATGCTCGATACCGCCCACATATTGATCGATCGGCAACCAATAATTGGCGGCACGGGGATCTAACATGCCCTGATCATAATGTGGACAGGTATAACGCGCATAGTACCAGGATGATTCCATAAAAGTATCGAAGGTATCCGTTTCACGCAGGCCTTGTTGGCCGTTTACTACCGTGCTCGCCCACTGGGTATCAATTTTAGCAGAGCTGTTAATGCCGTCCATAACGACATCCTCTGGCAGGATAACCGGTAATTCGTTTTCTGGTGTCGGGATCACGGTGCCATCTTCCAGGGTAATCATCGGAATAGGAGCACCCCAGTAACGCTGGCGGGAAACACCCCAGTCACGCAGGCGGTAATTGACTTTACGCTGACCCGAGCCCATGGCGATGAGTTTCTCACTAATGGCATCACAACCGGCCTGATGGTCCAGCCCGTCGAATTCACCCGAGTTAAATAACCTGCCCTTTTCAGTCATTGCCTGTAAGCTGAGATCCGGCTGATTACCTGCCGCGTCAAGAATAACCGCTTTCACCGGTAATGAATATGCCCGGGCAAACTCCCAGTCCCGCTGATCGTGAGCAGGTACTACCATGACAGCACCGGTACCATGATCCATCAGCACAAAGTTAGCGACCCAAATGCCAAGCCGCTCACCTGTCAGTGGATGTATGGCGAACTTGCCCGTTGCCATGCCCTGTTTTGCCATTGTGGCCATTTCAGCCTCGGCAACTTTGGTATTACGGCATTCAGCCGCAAAGCGGGCCAAGTGGAGATTACCAACCATGGCCTGCTGCGCGAGGGGATGACCGGCAGCGATAGCAATACAGGTAATACCCATCAAGGTATCCGGACGAGTTGTGTAAACCGTCAGCTTTTCCTCACTGTCAGAGATAGTAAAGGTAACCTCCAAGCCTTCAGAGCGGCCAATCCAGTTACGTTGCATGGTTTTCACCTGCTCCGGCCAACCTTCCAGCTTATCCAGATCCTGTAACAATTGCTCAGCATAAGCAGTAATTCTGATAAACCACTGGGGAATTTCCCGGCGCTCCACTTTTGTATCACAACGCCAGCAACAACCATCAATGACCTGTTCATTTGCCAGCACTGTCTGATCATGTGGACACCAGTTAACGGCCGCTGTTTTTTTATAGACCAAGCCTTTCTGGTACAATTTGATGAAAAACCATTGCTCCCAGCGATAATAATCGGGTTTACACGTCGTTATTTCACGTTCCCAGTCATAACCAAAACCCAGCACTTTTAGCTGCTTTTTCATACAAGCTATATTGTCATAAGTCCATCGGGCAGGGGCGGTATGGTTTTTGATCGCAGCACTTTCTGCAGGCAAGCCAAAAGCATCCCACCCAATGACTTGTAAGACATTTTTACCTAACATACGCTGATAACGTGCAATGACATCGCCAATAGTATAATTACGCACATGTCCCATATGCAGGCGACCAGAAGGGTATGGCAGCATGGACAGACAGTAATACTTCTCTTTACCTGCTTCTTCAGTAACGGTAAATGTTTGTTGTTCCTGCCAGTAAAGTTGTACTTGTGATTCAATATCCGGGCGGTATTGTTCTTGCATAATGGCTGGTGGTCCTGAAATGGATAATATAACCTAAAGTGTCTGTTTGACGCTATCTCACGTTGAAGGACAGCAAAGGAATGAATAGCTGCTTATTTTCTCTATTTCTTAATGAAGGATCTTGGCCAAAAATTCCTTCGCACGTTCAGAGTGAGGATTATTAAAGAAATCATCTTTCTGACTGTCTTCAACCAGTTTACCTTCATCCATAAAGACCACTCTGTGGGCAACCTTACGGGCAAAACCCATTTCATGCGTGACCACCATCATGGTCATCCCTTCCTGTGCCAACTCAACCATCACATCTAAAACTTCATTGATCATTTCTGGATCCAGGGCCGATGTAGGTTCATCAAATAACATTGCACCGGGATCCATACAAAGTGCCCGTGCAATGGCAACCCGTTGTTGCTGCCCCCCTGAAAGCTGAGCAGGGAACTTATCTGCATGCATCGTCAGGCCAACCCGGGCTAATAATGTCTGTCCTTTTTCCCGTGAGGCCATTTTACTGCGTTTGAGTACTTTTACCTGGGCTAATACCAGGTTATCGATAATTGATAAATGTGGAAACAGTTCAAAATGCTGGAACACCATACCGATTTTTGCACGTAACTGCGCCAAATTCGTATTCTTATCATTCACCTTGATACCGTTAACAAAAATAGCGCCTTGTTGAATAAATTCCAACCCATTGATGGTTTTAATTAAGGTTGATTTACCTGAACCTGATGGGCCACAAATGACAACGACCTCACCCTTTTTAACTTCAACCGTACAATCGTTAAGCACCTGAAAATCACCATACCACTTTGAAACATTTTTAAGTGAAATCATAAAACTATCCTTTTTCAACTGTTAGCTGGTGATTAAAACAAGTCTGGTGATCGTATCACCTCTGCTATGGCATTACCGTGCAGCATATATCAGGCGCAAGTGTAGTAATAGACGGATTGTGTTTGAAATAACATAAAAAACGCTCAATCCTGGTGTGACGGGATAGTTTCCAGTAGTATTTGGCCATTTTTAAGCCAACATAAGGTTATTGCTATGACCACCACCACGTTATTTAAAGATTTCCAGTTTGAAGCAGCCCATCGCCTGCCCAATGTTCCTGATGGACATAAATGTGGCCGTCTGCATGGCCATTCATTCATGGTGCGTCTGGAGATAACGGGAGAAATTGATGTGAATACAGGTTGGTTAATGGATTTTGCTGAATTGAAAGCAGCGTTTCGACCACTCTGGCAACAATTGGATCATCATTATTTGAACGATATTCCTGGCCTTGAAAATCCAACAAGTGAAGTATTGGCCGCCTGGATCTGGCAACGGCTGAAGCCCCAATTGCCCACACTGAGCGCTGTCATGGTACAAGAAACTTGTTCGACACGATGTGTTTATCGCGGCTCTGACCAGCTTGTACCAGAGATTCGACTGAGCTCCTCTGTATCTTAATCAAAGAAAACCACCAAACCGCTCAGGCTGGAAAAATTGCAAGGAATACATTATTTTTTAATTAATATTTAAATACTTATGAGTTTGTATTGACAAACGCCAGTTACGGGTAATGCAGGTTTCAATACACAACTGTGTTGCCTGACTCTGCTGACTGATCGGTTGTAATGCAATGACCCTATTTTTTTGGTCAGATAAACCTGCCAGTAAATCATCCAGTGCTTCAATATCCCGCATCCGGCCAACTGGATGTTTTATCTCATCTGCCCGGTGTAGTGCCTGAGCAGATATCTTAAAACCACCACGCATATTGATCTTGGGTGATACCGTCACCCAGCTATTGGGGGAGCAATGCACTTCATGGGTACCACTGGTTTCTATTTGGCACATAAAACCCTGTTGTTCCAGTAACAACGTCAGTGGTAACAGATTATAAATACAAGGTTCACCTCCTGTGATCACAATGTGCCGGGCGGTATAGCCCTGCTGTAAGACATTCATCAGTTCCTGTTCGCAGGCATATCCCCAAGCATCACTTTGCGTCGTTTTTACCAGAATTTGCTGCATACCCACTTCCCGCTCCGCCTGCTGTTTCCAGGTATACTGAGTATCACACCAGCTACACCCCACAGGACAACCTTGCAAGCGAATAAAGAGAGAGGGTACGCCGGTGAAATAACCTTCCCCCTGTAAGGTTTGAAATATCTCGTTAATAGGATATCGCATCAGTATCTCTAATAAAGGATCATCAATAAATTTAGCGCAACAGCTATTATTCCTGACCTTTGATTTCCAGGCGTCCATTGAATGGCGCACGAGTGCCCAGTATTTCTTCAATACGCATCAGCTGATTATACTTAGCAACACGATCAGAACGGCTCATGGAACCTGTCTTAATTTGGCCTGCTGCAGTTCCCACGGCAAGATCGGCAATCGTGGCATCTTCTGTTTCACCAGAACGGTGAGAAATTACCGTAGTATAACCGGCACTTTTTGCCAATTTTATCGCAGCCAATGTTTCAGTTAACGAACCTATCTGATTAAATTTAATTAAAATAGAATTTGCAATCCCTTGTGCAATACCTTTCTGTAATATTTTGGTATTGGTAACAAAAAGATCATCACCTACCAACTGAATTTTTCCACCTAGTACCTTTGTTTGATAAGCAAAACCCTCCCAGTCAGATTCATCGAGTCCATCTTCAATGGACATAATGGGATATTGTTGAGTCAGTGCTTCCAGATAATGTGTGAATTCTTGCGACGTAAACGTTTTACCTTCACCTTGCAGTTGATATGTCCTGGTGGCTTTATGGTAGAATTCAGACGCCGCGCAGTCCATCGCTAAAGTGATATCTTTACCCAACACATAGCCCGCAGCTTCAACAGCCTCTTTTATGACTTCCAGCGCTGCGGCATTAGAGGTCAGATTTGGTGCATACCCCCCTTCATCGCCGACGGCCGTATTCAGTCCTTGCGCCTTCAGAACCTTTGCCAAATGATGAAAGACTTCACAACCAATACGTACCGCTTCTTTAAAGGTTTTAGCACCCACCGGCTGAATCATAAA
>JACCDN010920933.1_pt1 | contig 17368 bp, 16 predicted proteins | sample 7441691 | NCBI WGS metagenome assembly JACCDN01 (sample SAMN15323439, study PRJNA562643) | freshwater metagenome | isolation source: river surface water | place: USA:Blue River Watershed | collected 2017-08-16
AGGCCGGCGTATTCGCCCTGCGCGCCGGAATTCGGCTGCATGCAGATGGCGTCGAAGCCGGTGATGGCTTTCAGCATGGCCTCCAGCCCGCCGATCATCTGCAGATAACCCTGCACCTGGTCACGCGGTGCAAACGGGTGGATGTCGGCAAATTCTGGCCAGGTCACCGGAATCATTTCGCTGGTCGCATTCAGCTTCATGGTGCAAGAGCCGAGCGAAATCATCGAGTGATTCAGCGCCAGATCCTTGTTTTCCAGGCGCTTGATGTATCGCAGCATTTCGTGTTCGGTGTGGTAGCGGTTGAACACCGGGTGCGTCAGGTAGCTGCTCTGGCGTTGCAGCGACTCCGGAATCGGCTTGTCGACATGCGCCAGACGCACATCGATGGCATCTACATACAGGCCATCGGCCTTGCCGTCAGCGAATATGTGCCAGATTTTGCTGATGTCGTCGCGATTGCATTTTTCGTCGAAAGCCAGACCGACAACGCCCGCCGCGCTATGGCGCAGGTTGTAGCCGGCCAGTTGCGCGCGTTGCAGGATAGCCGCAGTATCGGCGCCGGTTTCGACCTGGAAGGTGTCAAAGAAGGTGGCGTTGCCGACCTTGAAACCAGACTGACGCAGACCTTCGGCGCAGATTGCCGCCAGCCGGTGAATGCGGTTGGCAATACGCTGCAAGCCTTGCGGGCCGTGATATACAGCGTAGAACGAGGCAATATTTGCCAGCAGCACCTGCGACGTGCAGATATTGGAGTTGGCCTTTTCGCGGCGAATGTGCTGCTCGCGGGTTTGCAGCGCCATACGCAGCGCCTTTTTGCCGCGGGCATCTACCGATACGCCAATAATACGGCCCGGCACCGAACGCTTGTGTTCGTCGCGCGTGGCAAAGAATGCCGCATGCGGGCCGCCAAAACCCATCGGCACGCCAAAACGCTGCGACGAGCCGAGGGCAATGTCGGCGCCCATTTCGCCCGGTGATTTCAACAGCAGCAGCGCCATCAAATCGGTGGCGACTGCGCTGATGGCGCCTTTGGCCTTGAGTGTCGCAATGATCTCGCTCAGATCCAGCAGCTCACCACGCTGGTTGGGATATTGCAGTACAGCACCAAATACGTCGGCTTGCGCCGCCTGATCGGCAGGGCCGATGATCAGTTCAAAGCCGAAAAAGCCGGCACGGGTTTTGATAACGTCAATGGTTTGCGGGAAACATGCTGCGTCAACAAAGAAAGCATTGGATTTAACCTTGGAAATCCGCCGCGCCATGGCCATCGCCTCGGCTGCTGCCGTGGCTTCGTCCAGCAACGAGGCATTGGCCAGCTCCAGGCCGGTCAGGTCGATCACCATTTGCTGGTAGTTCAGCAGTGCTTCCAGACGGCCCTGGGCGATTTCGGCCTGATACGGGGTGTAGGCGGTGTACCAGCCGGGGTTTTCGAACACGTTGCGCAGAATCACTTTCGGCGTGATCGTGTCGTAATAACCCATGCCGATCAGCGAACGTTGCACCTTGTTCTTGCTGGCAACGGCCTTCAGCGCGCTCAGCGCTTCGTGTTCGTTCTGTGCGCCTGCAACGGCCAGCGGCTGTTGCAGGCGAATCGATTCCGGCACGGTTTGCGCCACCAGATCATCGAGCGAGCTGGCGCCGATTTCCTTGAGCATGGCAGCACGTTCGGATTCGGACGGGCCAATATGGCGCTGGATGAATTCTTGATGGTTTTCGAGAGCGTTGAGCAAAATGGTCATGTAGGGCAACCCCGGCTTGAATCGATAGTGGAACAACGGCAACAGTGCGGATGACACCTGGCCAAAGACGTGGCCGGCAGCGGCGTGCGCCGCCGACCCACGGACACAATTACTGGCCGATTTCGGCGGCGTAGCCGGCTGCGTCCAGCAGGCCGTCAAGGGCATTGGCGTTTGCAGGCTTGATGCGGAAGAACCAGGCTTCGCCGTATGGGTCCTGATTGGCTTTTTCCGGCGCGTCGATCAGCGCCTGGTTGATGGCGACAATTTCACCGGCGATCGGTGCATAAACGTCCGATGCGGCTTTTACCGATTCAACCACGCCAGCTTCTGCGCCAGCATCCAGGTTGGCGCCAAGCTCAGGCAGTTCGACGTAAACCACGTCACCCAGCAATTCCTGTGCGTGATCAGTGATGCCGACGGTAATGGTGCCATCCGCCTCGGCACGCAGCCATTCGTGGGTATCAACATATTTCAGCTCGGCGGGAATATTGCTCATGGTTTGCTCCTGTGATTTTTTGACATGCAATTTAATGTGGGGTGGATTAGCGCAGCGTAACCCACCCATTTGGCAACCCGCTACCTGGCGAGTGTTATTCGTATACTTTCTTGCCGTTGCGCACAAACGGCATTTTCACCACGCGTGCCGGCTCCAGCTTGCCACGGATATCGACCAACACCTGGCTGCCGGTGGCGGCGGGTACACGTGCCATGGCAATCGACTGTTTCAGGGTAGGGGAGAAGGTGCCGCTGGTAATGACGCCTTCACCACACCCTTCGACCACCACTTTCATGTCTGCACGCAGGACACCTTTGCCTTCCAGCACCAGGCCGACTTGCTTCATCGGCACGCCTGCTGCTTTTTGCGCTTCCAGCACCTTGCGGCCAATAAAATCGCGTTCTGCCGGTTCCCAGGCAATGGTCCAGCCCATGCCCGCCTGCAGCGGAGACACGCTTTCGTCCATTTCGTGGCCGTAGAGATTCATGCCGGCTTCCAGTCGCAGCGTATCGCGTGCGCCCAGGCCAGTCGGGGCAACACCGGCTTCTTTTAATGCCATCCAGTAATCGGCGGCCTCTTCAGCCGGCAACATGATTTCCAGCCCGTCTTCGCCGGTATAACCGGTGCGGGCAACAAACCATTCACCAGCCGGCAGGCCCTGGAATACTTTCAACTGATGGATGATTTCCGCCTTGGCCTCGCCTGCTGCTTCTGCTGCCTTGGCGATGGCGTGTGGTCCCTGTACCGCGATCATCGCCAGATCGTCGCGCTCGGTGAGTTTGGCGTTAAAGCCTTCAATCTGCTTTTCCATCCAGGCCAGATCCTTGGCGCGGGTGGCGGCGTTGACCACGATGCGGTAACCATAATCGGTGAGATAAACGATCAGATCATCAATCACGCCGCCATCGGCATCGAGCATGCCGGAATAGAGCGCTTTGCCCTTGAAGCCGAGGCGAGCCACATCGTTGGCCAGCAGTTTTTGCAGATAGGTTTTGGCGTCGGCGCCGGTGAGGTCGATCACGGTCATGTGTGAAACGTCGAACATGCCGGCATCGCTACGGACGATTTCGTGTTCTTTCAACTGTGAGCCGTAATGGATCGGCATTTCCCAGCCGGCAAAATCGACCATCTTGGCACCACAATCGACGTGGGCTTGGAACAGCGGGGTGCGTTGAGGCAACTGGCTCATCGGGTGTCCTTGGGCTTATGGAGGGAATGATCCCATTCATTGTAGGCTCACCCCTCTGTCCTGTTACCTGAGATTTTCCGGAAAACGCGGGTTTTTCCGTTAGCCCCTTCGGCGGGTGGGTAGCCACCACTCTCCAGAGTTGGTTGACAGTGTGCACTGTCAGATTTGATGCAGTCCTTTTGCCTGAGCGATTCCGGGTGAGGTTGCGCCTTCGGCGGCACCCATGACGGGCACGCTCTCCTGCTTCGGCGCGGATTTTAACGGATTAAGTGCCCGATTGCACGGCGTTTTGTGTCCCCGCCGCCGCCGTCGGCAATGCCGAAGTCATGACGCCGCAATGGGCGTGGCAAAATTCACTGATCAAGGGCAGCAGTAGCGCCTGCACGCCGGGCGGCAGATCGTGTCCCATGCCGGGAATCACATGTAATTGCGCGCCCTTGATATTCAGCGCCGTATCGCGGCCGGCGGCCAGTGGCACCAGTGGGTCCGCTTCGCCATGAATCACCAGCGTGGGGGCTGTGATTTTTGCCAATTGCCGGCGCCGATCACCGGAAGCCAGTATTGCCAATAATTGGTGTGCCATTCCCAGTGAATAGCTGGAACGGCGCAGACCGAATTCAAGATGCTGGCGCAGGCTTGCCGGATCGGTGGCAAAACCCGGGCTGCCGATTACGCCGAATAAATGCATCAAATGATTGATCTGTGCCTCGATATCATTCTCTTTTGGCGGACGTTTGATCAACTTGCCCAATACCGACAATTTACCGCGAGACACTTTGCGATTGCCGCTGGATGACATGATCGAGGTCAGACTTAATACCCGCTGCGGATAATGGGCGGCAACGGTCTGCGCAATCATTCCTCCCATTGATACGCCGACGATATGTGCATGTTGAATCTGCAGAAAATCAAGCAGGGCAATGGCATCGTCTGCCATATCATCAAGCAGATAAGGTGCCCTGGCGCGAATGCCGAATAATGTACCCAGCATCGCCAATGGCAAATTGGCCTTATGTGACCAATGAATCCTGGTGGAATGCCCCACGTCGCGGTTATCAAAACGGATGACGCGGAAGCCTTTATCCACCAGTGCCTGGCAGAACTCATCCGGCCAGGCAACCAGCTGCATGCCAAGCCCCATAATCAGCAAAATGGCGGGAGACTGCGCAGGTCCGAGAGATTCGTAACATATCTGTATGCCGTTGGCTGGAGCCAGTTGGTGTGTTGTATTCATTGCAGCAGAATACACAGCAAGCAATCAATTGGCCAATTGATAATTGCCGGCATTAGTCATTACATTGGCATTTTTCCTGAATGGCAGTGGGGGCTGTTTGAGTCCGCCACTTGAAATGAATCGGCTGCGTTTTTACATTCGCTAGCTTGTGTAATGGAAAAACAGGCTGTATTTTTATCAGTGCGGGTATCACTTGATTCCATTGCAATGTGTTAGAGTATTGCCGCTTATTGGCGATACACATTCATTTCTGACAATCAAAGGACAATCAATGGCTAGTTATCTGGAACTGAAAGCCCAGGCAGAAAAACTGCTGCAGCAGGCAGAAGAAATACGTAAACAGGAAGTTGCCACTGTCGTTGCCGAAATCAAGGCCAAAATTGCGCAATATGGCATTACTGCCAGAGATCTGGGATTTGCCACCGCGGCGGCAGGCAAAAAAGGGACAACCGAAGGTGCTGTTGCCAAATTCAGGGGGCCAAACGGCGAATCCTGGTCTGGAATGGGCCGTCAGCCGCAATGGCTGAAAGATGCGTTGGCCAATGGCCGCAAGAAAGAAGATTTCGCCATCTGACAGGTCTATCTGAATTACAAAAATAGCGGGCAAATTCGCCCGCTTTTTTTATTTCCGCTGCGTCATGCCTGTTTGCCCTGCATGTGAAATGCCGGGCAATATTTGGCTACAAAAGCCCCCCGGCGCGCTGGCGCCGCTCGTCAATGATGACCGGCCTGATTTTTCAGGAAAAAGTTCATACCACCATATTATCCGATTGATTTTCGCTCGATCACAATATATTGTGTAGTGCTCATCGCACCAGCCTTGTGAGAACTGCAAGGGCAGAGGGGTTTTCTTGTCCGCCAATGATTTGGCTCAAGGCCCGCCTTTGCGCATGCCGCGATTCACTTACGCTTTTTCTCGGCGTGTGTTGGCAAACTGATGCGTGATGAGACATGGACTAAGGGTGTTGGCATTGTGCCAAACGCCGATGTACGGGATTTTCGCCACCAAAGCAGTGGCCGATTCAAGGGAGAGGCAATTGTCGATACATCTGGAACCGCAGGACATTTCGATTGAGGTGCGGCTGGAAAAATACGCCAACGGCGACGAGAAGTCGCTTGCCGAACTGCGTCAGCGCGTGGCCCGTGGCCTGGCTGCGCAAGAGAAAGACGCGGCTCACTGGCAGGAACGTTTCTTCTGGGCGATGCAGCAGGGCTTCATACCCGGCGGGCGCATCAACAGCGCTGCCGGCACCGACATTCAAGCCACATTGATCAACTGTTTTGTGCAGCCGGTTGGCGATTCGGTTTCGACCCCGGCGAGTGGCAAGGCCAGTATCTACCAGGCACTGCAAGAGGCGGCCGAAACCATGCGTCGTGGCGGCGGTGAAGGTTACAACTTCTCCTATATCCGTCCGCGTGGCGCGATGGTAAAAGGCACGGCGTCGCGCGCTTCCGGCCCGATTTCGTACATGAAGGTGTTTGACCAGTCGTGCGCCACGGTTGAATCGGCCGGCGCGCGGCGTGGCGCGCAAATGGGCGTGCTGAATTGTGATCACCCGGACATCGAAGCATTCATCCACGCCAAGGACACCGGCGACCTGCGCAATTTCAACATCTCGGTGGGGGTGTTCGACGCCTTCATGCAGCAGGTGGAAAGTGATGGTTTGTGGGAGCTGGCGCACGCAGCACAGCCGGAAGCGAAAGAATTTCCCGATAGCTACCAGCGTGCCGACGGCAAGTGGGTCTATCGCAAGGTCAAGGCACGCGATCTGTGGCGCCAGATCATGGAAGCGACTTACGACCACGCCGAGCCGGGCGTGTTGTTCCTCGACAAGATCAACCGCGACAACAACCTGAGTTATTGCGAAGTCATCGAAGCCACCAATCCGTGTGGTGAACAGCCGTTGCCGGATTACGCCTGTTGCGATCTGGGTTCGATCAACCTGACGCTGCACGTCAAGCATCCATTCACAGCGCAAGCCAGCTTCGATTTCGAGACCTACGCCGAAGTGGTGCGGGTGGCGATCCGCGCGCTGGACAACGTGCTCGACATTACCTACTGGCCCTTGCCGCAGCAGCAGCAAGAGGCAATGAACAAACGCCGGGTTGGTCTGGGTTTCCTTGGCCTGGGCGATGCGCTGATCATGCTTGGCCTGCGTTACGATTCGGACGCCGGCCGGCAGATGGCAGCCAAGATGACTGAAGTGATGCGCGATGAGGCTTACCTGGCCAGCGTGGAACTGGCACAAGAGAAGGGCAAGTTCCCGATGTTTGATGCCGACAAGTATCTGTCGGGCGAACACAGCGCCAATCGCCTGCCGGAGAAGATCAAGGCGAAAATCCGCAAACACGGCATGCGCAACAGCCACCTGACCTCGATTGCGCCGACCGGCACCATCAGCCTGGCGTTTGCCGACAATGCCTCGAACGGCATCGAACCGCCGTTCTCCTGGTATTACAACCGCAATAAACGCATGGCGGACGGCAGCACGCAGAGCTACCGCGTCGAAGACCACGCCTTCCGCGTTTATCTGGCGCAGGGCGGCAATGAAAGTAGCTTGCCGGATTATTTTGTGTCGGCGCTGGAAATGCACGCGCTGGATCACATGAAGATGGTTGCCGCCGTGTTGCCGTATATCGACACCGCGATTTCCAAAACCGTGAACGTGCCGGCCGATTATCCGTTTGCCGAATTCGAATCGCTGTATCTGGAAGCCTGGAAAGCCGGGCTCAAGGGCATTACCACCTATCGCCCGAACGCGGTACTGGGCGCGGTATTGTCGGTTGAGCCAACCAAGGCCGAGCCACAGGACATCAAGGAATCGCAGGAAGACCCGGATCGCCGCATCACCCTCAACGAAGTGCTGCAGCCGGCATTGGCCAGCCTGCGCTGGCCGGATCGCCCCAAGTTCAAGGGTGGCAATCCGTGCTGGACTTATGTCGTCGAAAACGCCGCCGGGCAGAACTTTGCCGTATTCGTTGGCCACATCGAAAATGGCCACGCCAGCCCGTTTGAAGTGTGGGTGAACGGCAACCACGTGCCGCGTGGCCTTGGCGCTGTCGCCAAAACGCTGTCGATGGACATGCGCTGCCAGGATCGCGCCTGGGTGCAGGCCAAGCTGGACATGCTGAGCCGCACTTTCGACGACAAGGAATACCTGCTGGAATTTGGCGACAAGCCGGTGCGGGTATCGGCTTCGTCGGCGGCACTGGCGAAAGTGGTGGAATACCGCGTGGCGCAACTCGGCGCGCTGGAGCCGGCTGCCGGTGAGCCGTCGCCGATCATGGACGCGATGTTTGCGCGCAAGGAACCGAAAGCTGGCCCGGATGGCACCATGAGCTGGTCGGTTGACGTGCAGAACCCGGCCACCGACGATAATTTCGCCATTTTCGTCAAAGAGCTGATTCTGCCCAACGGCCAGCGCCGCCCTTTCTCGGTGTGGATTTCCGGCCAATGCCCGCGTGAGATGGAAGCGCTGTGCAAGCTGCTGTCGATGGACATGCGTGTGATCGACCCGGCCTGGATCGGCATGAAACTGCGCAAGCTGCTGAATTACGCCGAGCCGCAAGGCGACTTCTTCGCACGCATCCCCGGCAGCGAAAAATCGCAGTCGTGGCCGTCAACTGAAGCCTACGTTGCACGCCTGATCATCCACCGTTACGCGATGCTCAACATCCTCACTGAAGAAGGTTACCCGGTAGAACGCATGGGCGTGATGATCGAGGAAGAGCAGGGCGGCGATATCGTCATGGCGCAACAGCGCGAAGCCTTGCTCGGTGCGCGCTGCAAGGAATGCGGCAATCACACCGTGATCAAGAAAGATGGCTGTGATTTCTGCACCAGCTGTGGTTACGTTGGTGGTTGCGGCTGATATCTCCCTGGCTGCAGGCCGCATCCACACTGGCTTGCAGGTCGGCCTGCAAGGCGCTCTGGTAGTGCTTTGCAGCCCGACTGCCATTGATGTGATTGCTTGCTACGGATATAAACCATGAATCTCGACACGCCAGCACAACAAGAGCAGGATCAGGTGCGCGACATACTGCGCAAGGTGGTCGATCCTGAAGTCGGTATCAATATTGTCGAGCTGGGTCTGATCTATCGCATCGAATCGATGCCTGCGCATGTACTGATCGAAATGACCATGACCTCACCGGCCTGCCCGATGGGTGATTTGATCGAAGATGATGCTCGTCAGGAGCTGGCACGGGGATTGCCGCCCGGTCGCCAGGTTGAATTGCGCCTGGTATGGGAGCCTCCGTGGGATCCTTCGATGATGTCTGAGTCGGCACGCACCCATTTCGGCTGGTGATCGCCAGCCATCCCGTTTGCAACAGATAGCCAGGAAGATACCTTGACCCCGCTTCAGGTTGGCATCATGAAAGAAAAACGCCCGATCTATCGGCTGCCGTTACTGGCATTGGGCATGCTTTCACTGCTCGGTGGCGTGTTGACCGGCCTGGCGCGGCTGGCGTGGGATGTGCCCGCATTTGCCACTGCGCAGTCGGGCCTGCATGCGGCCTTGATGATCGGCGCCTTTTTCGGCACGGTGATCAGCCTGGAACGCGCCGTGGCACTGGCCCGCGGCTGGCCCTATCTGGCGCCGGCAGCTGCCGGGCTGGGTGGCTTGTGCATATTGACCGGCGCACCGCCGCTGGCGGCGCCACTTGCGTTGTTGCTGGCATCGCTGGTTTTGCTGGCTGGCAGTGTGCTGGTGGTGCGGCAATTGCAGGCGATGTTTACCGTGGTGCTGGCGCTGGCCGTCAGTTGCTGGGTGATCGGCAACCTGGCCTGGCTGGCATCGGGCGTGCTACTGCCGGCGCTTCCGTGGTGGCTGGCATTTCTGGTGCTAACCATTGCCGCAGAAAGACTGGAACTGACCCGCCTGCTGCCCACGCCGCAGCACGCATAAAAGCTGTTTCCGCTGTGTGTGGCTGTTATTCTTGCCGGCGCTACGTTGAGCCTGTTTGATACGCTGGGGCTGCAGGTGTTTGCGGCTGGCCTGTTGCTGCTGGCGGGCTGGCTGATGGCGTATGACATTGCCCGCCGCAATATCCGTTTTAAAGGCATCACCCGTTATATCGCCTATGCCCTGCTGGGTGGCTACCTGTGGCTGACCCTGGCCGGCGTGCTTGGCCTTGCCGGTGCATTTGCGCCTGGCCACGTGTGGCGCGATGCCGCCTTGCACGCCCTGGGGCTGGGCTTTGTTTTTTCGATGGTATTCGGCCACGCACCGATCATTTTTCCGGCCGTGGCACGGGTAAAGATACCCTATCACCCGGTGTTTTATCTGCCGCTGCTGGCCCTGCACCTGTCGCTGCTATACCGGCTAGCCGGTGCCTGGCAAGACGGTTTCCAGTTCCGGCGTGAGGCAGGGCTGGAAAACGCGCTGGTATTGTTGCTGTTCATTGTTGTGATGCTGGCCAGTGTCTGGCGCGGCAAACGCCAGGCACGGCGCACCGGCAAAGCCTGATTTCACGGATGCTTCGATTGCGGGCTTGATTTGGCCGGGTAAACACGGTTATCGTTACGTAACGATAATATTGTGGACACAAGCCTCATGTCTCAATCACCCAAACGACCGCGTGGACGCCCGGTGACGGGCCACGCTTTGTCAGGCGCCGAGCGTGCGCGCCAGTTCCGGCTCAGAAAGAAACAAGGCAGCTTTGGTGCAGAATTGGCCAGAGAAGACTTTATCCGTTGCGTAACAGAAATTCAGCTGATGGCCAGTTACGAGGAGCGCAGGCTGCGCAAGCAATACGCCTTGGGTATTGCCTATGGATTGCGTATGGCCGGGTATCTGGACGAGGTGCAGCTCAGCCGTATTTCAGAATGGATTCGGGCTATCTGATCACCGCTGTTGATCAGGCACGCAGCCGCTTCAGCAGCAAGGCCCCCAGGTAGCCGGCGCCAGCCAGCAATATAATCGTCGCCCCGGTCGGCAAATCCGGCCCGAACGATAGCGCCAGCCCGCCCGAGGTCAGCAGCATGCCCAGCCCGATCGAGCTGAACATGATCAGATGTAATCTGCGCGTGAACTGGCCGGCAATCGCGGCCGGCAGGGTGAGCAGGGCGATCACCAGGATCAGGCCGACCACCTGCGTCAAAACCACCACCGTTACCGCCACCATACACAGCAACAACATATACAGCGGCACTACCGGCACGCCGCGCAGGCGTGCGTATTCTTCGTCGAAACACAGCGCCAGAAACGGCCGGCGCAGCCACCACACCAGCAGCATCAGCACCACGTCGAGGATCGCCATCCAGTACAGCTCGGTGGGCGAGAGCATGAGGATGTTGCCGAACAGGTAGCTCATCAGGTCGGTGGTGTAGCCGGGGGTTTTGGCGACGAAGACGATGCCGACCGCCATGCCCACCGACCACATGACGCTGATCAATGTGTCTTCGTGTTCGCGCCAGCGCAGGTTGATCCAGCCGATGACAATCGCGGCGCCGAGTGCCGCGATCAGCGCGCCAACCAGCGGGTTGCCGCCGAGATAGGCGGCGATGCCCATGCCGCCGAGAATGGTGTGGGCGATGCCGCTGGCAAGATAGGCGATGCGTTTTGCCACCACGTAGCTGCCGACGATGCCGCAGCAGATGCTGGCTAGCAGACCGCCGATCAGGGCGTATTGCAGAAAGGCGTGTTGTTGCAGGGCGCTGAAAAAGTCGCTCATGATCGGCCTAGGTTCTGTTGACGTAAGTTTCACGACTGCGTTTGACGCAATTCGGGATACAAAACAAGGAGTAAAACGCGCCGTGCAGTGATCTGCACAAGCGGTTTACGACGCCGGGTTGTGCCCGAAGTGCGTCAAACCCTTCGGGCTGGCAGGTAAAAAGGCCATCCACTGCGTTATGCTCCTTGAAAATAATCCATTATTATCCGCGTCGCATGCCTTGCGGCTGGCCTTTTTACCTGCCAGCGCAGCCGCGAAACTTACGTCAACAGAACCTAGTGGGAATGCGTCAGTTGGTGTACGTGTTTGCCGTACAGGTGTTCCAGCTCGTGGGCGTTGACCTGATCCACCGCGTGGCACACCAGTTGGCGGTTGAGGCAGGCGACGCGGTTGACGTAGTCGGAGATGAAGCCGACATCGTGCGATACCACCACAATCGTCATGCGCTGGTTGAAGTGGCGCAGCAGCTCGAAAATGGTTTTTTCGGCGCGCACATCAACGCTGGCGGTTGGCTCATCCAGCAGCAGGATATCCGGCTGGCTGGCCAGCGCCCGCGCCATCAACACCCGTTGCAACTGGCCGCCGGAGAGCGCGCCAATCGGCCGCTCGCGCAGTTCCCAGATTTCGGTTTCACGCAGCGCTTGCTCCGCCAGTTGTTTGTCTTGCTGGCTATGGCCGCCAAACCAGCGGCGTGGCGTCAGCCGCCCCAATAGCACCGTCTCCCACACCGAAATCGGGAAATCCTTGGCGAAGTTGGCGTATTGCGGCACATAGCCGATGCGCTCGACGCTGCGCCGTGGCGCCTGGCCGAATACCAACATTTCGCCACTATCCGGCTGCAGCAGGCCCAGCATCAGCTTCAGCAGCGTGCTTTTGCCGCCGCCATTGGGGCCAACGATGCCGACAAAATCGCCTTGGGCGATGTCGAGCTGGATATTGCCCAGCGCCGGCGTGCCGCCGTAGGCAAAGCTCAGGTTACGGATGGAAATGGCGGGAGTCGTTGTCACAATAGCCCTTAACGGCTGGCAGCAATGGCGGCTGCGGCGGATTCGAGGTTGGCCAGTACATTTTCGGCCAGATCGTCGAGTTTCTCCACCCGCGCGTTAAGGCCGCTGGCGATATTGCTGGCAGCGCGCGCGCTGAACTGCGGCTGCACGAACACCACCTTGATCTGCTCGCGTTTGCCAATGCCGATGATCTGCGCCAGCGTGCGCGGGCCGGGCTCCTTGCCCTCGTATTCGATCGGCAACTGCTGCAGGCCGTAGGCATCGGCAAAATAGCCCCACGACGGGTGGAACACCATGAAACGTTTGACTGGCGACTGCGCCAGTTGCGCCTTGATTTTCTGTTCGCTGCGGTCGATGTCACGCAGCAGGTTTTGGGTGTTCTGCTGCAATTCGCTCTGGCTTTCGGCCGGCAGGCTCTTGCCCAGCTCGCGCTGGATGGTTGCGGCGATAATGCGCAGATTGGCCGGGCTGGTCCACACATGCGGATCGCTGCCGCCATGTTCGTCATGCTCGTGACCAGGTTTGCCGCCCAGCTCCAGCATGTCTTCCTGCTGCCGCAGCTTGATGCCTTGGCGCATATCCACCACTCGCGTGGTTTTGCCGCTACGCAATTTGCCCAGCCACGCCTGCTCAAAACTCATGCCAGTGGCGAAATACAACTGCGCCTGCGCCAGCTGTGCCACCTGCGCCGGGGTCGGCTCGAAGGTGTGCGGATCCTTGCCGCCGCTGACCATCGCATAAACCTTGACCAAGCGGCCGCCGACGCGCTCAACCAGATATTTTTGCGGCAAAACGCTGACCGACACCGCCAAAGGCGTGACGCCAGCGTGCGCCAGCGAGGCGAGCAGGGGAAGCAGACACAGCAGGAGGCGGGTAAAAAGTGGCATGGTGGCGAAATGCAATAATGTTGCAAAACGCGAAAGTATAGCGGAAAACGGGGTATTGCCGCGAGCAGGCAATGTGTTATCCGGTTACTTGTTGTTGATGGACAGTGGTGCTGCCCCGCAATCCTCACGGTTATTTTTGGCGATATAAATGGCCCGTGGCCCGTCAAAATCTTTGATTGCGGCATGAAAAGCCACCGTGCTGCCGTCTCGGGAGAATTTCAACCCTTGGCCATTTATCCAACGTCCGGCAATCTGGCAGCGTTGTTGGCCATTGAGAATTTCCATGGTGGTATAAGTAGGGTCGAAATAAAGATGTCTTCGCAAACAAGTCAACGGCTGTTTGTCGGCGCAATAAATAGAAAACGTATTGGCATCAACTAATGGACTCAGTTCTGCTGGTAGCGCACCACTCAAACTACGAAATGCAGGTGGATTCCTGGGCTCCAGCAAAAACAGCGATTCGCCCACTACATTAAGATGGGAGGCCATTTGGTAGTGCTCTGGGTTTAATAACGACTTACTCCCATTCTGCAAGCGCTGCCATTGACTCAATCGGTTATCGGCATTTTCACCTTCCAGAAACACGTAATGGCCATTACTAACTTCCAACGGGAAGCGCATTACGTGCGGGCTTTTGTAGATCAGTTCAGCCGTGCTTTTATCGAGATCGAATTTCAGCAGATCGCTGGATTTTTTGTTGGTGGTGGTAATCAGCAAATGCTGGCGGGTGATGGCGAATGCGGTGGTGAAGGTATCTGCCGGCAATGCAATATCCCGGATCGAGGCCAAGCGCTTGCCATCCAGCTCCAGCAGCTTGGCGTGCAATTTGCCAGAACGTTCGTTCCACGACACTACCAGCCTTGAGCCGTCGGGGCTGAGCGCCAACTGGGCATTATCGGGAAGATCACCCGGCGTTTCATGATAAATCGGAAGAAACATACAAGCGGTTGGCAGGCCAATCAAACATAGCGACGCCAACAACTTGGTTACTCCCCAGATGATCGCATTTGCCGTTGTTGCTTTGGGTTTATTGCCGGTAACCATTTGATATTTCACTCACTGTTTGATTATTTGGCGGCAAATTGTTGCCTTAACAAAAACGCCGCTGCAGCCCGCGCTGGTATTGGGTTGTAGAATTCAATACCAGCGCGGGCTACAGGCTAGTTTCAGCAACCAGCAGTGGTTCGAATCAGGCTTGGGCGGCCTCTGCAGCAAGCTCGCTGACCCCCGCCCGAATCAAATGATGCGCGATGCTGATCGGCCCCGGCAGGGTCGGCAGCGCATCCAGCGAGTAAAAGCCCGCTGCTTCGATCTCTACGCCATCCGGCGTCAGTTCGCCCGAGTCATAATCGGCAAAAAACGCGATCATCATCGAATGCGGGAAAGGCCAGCTCTGGCTGGCGAAGTAACGCAGATTTTTGACGGTGATGCCGACTTCTTCCAGCACTTCGCGGTGCACGGTTTGTTCCAGCGTTTCGCCGGGTTCAACAAAGCCGGCCAGCGCGCTGAACATGCCGGGCGGGAAGTGTGGTCCGCGTGCCAGCAGTAATTGATCGCCTTTGCGCACTAGCACCATGATCGCCGGCACTAGCCGTGGATAGGCGAGCTGGCCACAACTGGGGCAAACACGCGCGCGTTCGCCGGGTTTGCGCTGGGTGGGAGTGCCGCAGTGGCCGCAGAACAGGTGCTCGCGTTCCCAGTTCATGATCTGGATCGCACGTGCGGCGACGCCGAAATGAGCGTCGTCGAGCTGGCCATAGGCGTGGCGCAGATTGAGGCTGCGGTATTGATCCGGCAGCGGTTGGTTGGCATCCAGCTCGGCCGAGAAGCAGTGGGTGCCGTCGGCAAACTGGCCGAGATACTGGCTGCGCAACACGCTAGCGGCCAGTTCCGGCGCCGAATGTCGTCGCGGCAATTGGCCAGTGGCCCCATCCACCAGTAGTTTCTGCTGGTGAAAGCCGAACCACAAAACCGGGCCGTCCAGATCGGCCGGCGCTTCAATGCCGGGGGTAAAGTCGATCAGCCACTGCACGTCAGATCTCGCCCCGCAAAATCAGCTCACGCAGCCAGAACAGGCCGGTGATGCTTTTGCTGTCGGTGATATTGCCATTCATCACATTGGCAAACGTCTCTTCTGGCGTCATTTCCAGCAGTTCGATGTATTCACCTTCGTCGAGCTGCTTGTCACCGGGAGTCAGGTCAGTGGCGAGGTAATACTCGATTTTTTCGTCGGCATAACCGATGCAGGCATGGCCGGTGCCAAGATGGCGCCAGTTGGCGGCGCGGTAACCGGTTTCTTCCTGCAGCTCGCGTTTGGCGGTGGTCAGTGGGTCTTCGCCGGGGTCGATCTTGCCGGCAGGGATTTCCAGAAACTCGCGCTGCAATGCGTAGCGGAATTGTTTTTCCAGCAGCAGCTTGCCGTTTGGCAGTAGCGCCAGAATTGCCACCGCACCGGGGTGGCGAATGTATTCGCGCATCGCGGTGCCGCCATCCGGCAGTTGCACGGTGTCTTGCTGCACTTTGAGGAATACGCCGCTGAATGCTTCGCGGCTGGTGATGCAGATTTCAAACTTGGGTTTGACGGGCTCGGTCATGTCGGGTCCAGAGAGCGGTAAACGATGTTGAGTACCTCCAGTTCTTCCACGCCGCCAGGGGTGCGCAGATAGACTGTGTCGCCGACGCGGCTTTTCAGCAGCGCACGCGAGATTGGAGATATCCAGCTGACATGATTACGCGACGGATCGATTTCGTCCATGCCGACGATCATCACCGTGGTTTCGTCACCATTTTCGTTGCAATAGGTGACGGTGGCGCCAAAAAACACCTGTTCCGGATTTTGTGTTTCCGGATCAACCACTTCGGCAATTTCCAGGCGTTTGGTGAGAAAGCGGATACGCCGATCGATTTCGCGCAGACGGCGTTTGCCATAAATGTAGTCGCCATTCTCCGAACGATCGCCATTCGTCGCCGCCCAGGAGACGATACTCACCACTTCCGGGCGTTCTTTTTTCACCAGATGAATCAATTCCTCGCGCATCCGCTTATGCCCGGTGGGGGTCATGTAGTTGCGGCTGCCGGCCGGAATGCGCATTTCAGGGGGCAAATCATCTTCGTCTTCGTTATCGCTTTCGCGTACAAAGGCTTTGTTCATGCTGGAGCTCCGGAAAATCTGTAACATGATTGTACTAAAACATACCGCCACGGGCCTTGCCCGTTAAGGACGGAGAGAGACCGACACAACTTAGAATGGCGACAGAATGAAGCCAGGGAGCGTTTTATGGGTAACCGACTGACAAAAATTGTAACCCGCACCGGGGACGACGGCAGCACTGGCCTGGCCAATGGCACCCGGCTGGACAAATCTTCAGCCAGGATCAATGCATTGGGTGATGTGGATGAATTGAACAGCCATATTGGCGTGTTGATTGCCGATACGGTGAATGCCGAAGATCGGGCATTTCTGCAAGCAGTGCAGCAGGATCTGTTTGATCTGGGCAGTGAACTTGCCGTGCCGGGCAACAGCTATCTGCGCACTGATGCCTGTGCCGATCTGGAAAACTACGTGGCAGCGCAGACTACCTATTTGCCGCCGCTGCGTGAATTCATCTTGCCCGGTGGTAGCCGCCCCGCGGCACTGGCGCAGGTTTGCCGCACGGTGGCGCGGCGTGCCGAGCGTTCGCTGGTGGCGGTGCAACGCGCGGATGGCAATCTGTCGGCTGCGTCGCTGCAGTTTCTCAACCGCCTGTCAGATGTGTTTTTCGTGCTGGCTCGGCGCATCAATCAGCATATGGGCGTGGCTGATCCGCTGTGGCGCGGCGTGAAGAAATAAGCACATTTGTTGCCATAAAGCAAAACGCCCCGACTTTGAATCGGGGCGTTTTGTTTGTCGCAGCGTGACAGCGCATTCAGAATGCGTCGCCTGGCACGCGCACCCAGCCTTCCATCAACACTCGCGCGCTGCGGCTCATGATCGCTTTGGTTACTGTCCAGTCGCCATTGACCTGCCTTGCCTCGGCGCCAACACGCAAAGTGCCGGACGGATGACCGAAACGTACCGCACTGCGTTCTCCGCCGCCGGCCGCCAGATTGACCAGCGTGCCGGGGATCGCCGCTGCAGTACCGATGGCCACCGCTGCCG
>JACCDN011217371.1_pt1 | contig 17368 bp, 21 predicted proteins | sample 7441691 | NCBI WGS metagenome assembly JACCDN01 (sample SAMN15323439, study PRJNA562643) | freshwater metagenome | isolation source: river surface water | place: USA:Blue River Watershed | collected 2017-08-16
CGAACGCTGGTTTCGTAACACGTGATGCACGTGAAGTGGAACGTAAGAAAGTCGGTCTGCACAGCGCCCGTCGCCGTAAGCAGTTCTCGAAGCGTTAATGTTTTTCCGCACTTGGGCAGCAATGCCTTGGTGTGCGGCCAGTTAGCTCAGTTGGTAGAGCAGCGGATTGAAAATCCGCGTGTCCTTGGTTCGATTCCGAGACTGGCCACCAGTATTACCCAAAACGCCGTGCCTAACCGCACGGCGTTTTGTTTTTACATTGTCGAAGCGTACAAGAGCATGGACTTTAGCTCTTTCACTTTACCAAGACCGTGCGTTAATTTAGCTCGATGAGTGATACGAAGTACACGACAAATACTTCACTCACGCTAGCCTCATCTTCAAATACTCAAACTGTCATTAGCAGGCTGCCAGCAGCGGAGGCAAAGAATGTTCGTCTACGCGATGGCGAAGTGATTCTGTTTAAACGCAGCCGCAGCCTCGTCTATCAATGCCGTTACAAATTAGAGGATGGCAGTTGGTATCGCGTTAGCACTGGCAAGCTAAGCCTTGAACACGCCATTCGTGCTGCCTGTGAAATGTATGACGAGGCTAGGTTTAGACAGCGGTTGGGCTTAGCACACCGTGCACACACAATCGCACAGATTTGCGATGAATGCGTTGAGGAAATGCGGGCGCAGCTAGACGCAGGGCAGGGCAAAGTTGTTTATCGTGATTACATCAAAGTCATCGAGAAATACATTCGCCCATATCTAGGCTTCAAACAACTGGAAACTTTGACCAGCAAAGATATCAGTCAGTTTGAGCTGTGGCGTAACAGGCAGATGACCAGAGCGCCAAAGCACAGCACTTTGAACACATACACCAGTGCGTGGACGAAGGTTTGCGAACTAGCTGTGGCTCGTGGATGGATTAGTGAACGTGTTCCTGTTCCAAAAATGACGGCTAGCGGGCAGAAGAGCAAACCCAGGCCTGCGTTTACACGCGAAGAAATCAACTTACTGCTCAAATACATGGAAACTTGGATAGCGGGAGGGCGCACTGAAGCTACAAGGGAAATTAAACCGCTGTTACGCGATTATGTGGAAATCCTGCTTTACACAGGCATCAGACACGGCACTGAAGCCATGAATATGCGCTGGCGGCATTTGGAGTGGCACACGGACAAGGGCGTTAGGTATCTGCGAATATGGGTTAGTGGTAAAACTGGCGGGCGCTGGCTTATTGCAAAGCATCAAGCAGTGGAAGCCTTAAAGCGGCTTCACGCCCGCAGGGCAAATATGAAAGCCACTCCGTTTGAGGACATCTTTAGGGAAAAGTGTGACCAACTGATATTTGTCTATTCAGATGGTTATCAACCACACGACCTACGAGGAACGTTCAGGGTTCTTATGAAAGATTGTGGGCTTCTGGCTGATGCAGAAGGGGCCACAAGGACTTTGTACAGCTTAAGGCATACCTATGCCACCCTGGAGATGCTGGAGAACGGCACAGATATCCACACGCTGGCGAAGCAAATGGGTAATTCAGTGGCGATGATTGAGCGGTATTACAGCAAGCTAACCCCAACGATGGCAGCGGAAAAGCTGGCTTAGGTTAAGCGTCTAGTTTCTGGACGCTTATTAGCTTGTTATCCAGTCACCAATTGAACCTTTGCGTCTTAAGCACAATCAAAGGATCGTAGAGCTAGTATTTGTTCGTAGCTATCAAAACACCCCAGTCATCGTAGACAACGTGTGAGGCAAATTATGTTGGATGAAATCGCAGGAATCGCAGCCGCTCAAGCGCTTTTGAGAGAGAAATCTAACTCAGACTCGGCTAACAGCAAGGCGAACCAACTGGCTAATAGTGTCAGCAACCTTAGAGGACAGTTGCGAGAGGTTGATAGAGAGTATCGAAATGATATCAATGACATGCAAGATAGGTACGAGAGAGAGCTCGATGACCGCGACAGTTTTCATAGACTCCAGAGGCAACTAGAAGCCCAAAAGACTGCAGAGGAGAAAAGAAGGGCAGATGACCTACGAAACCAATGGCTTGCTCAATCCGTGAGGATTGATGAATTAGAGAGAAAATTGAAATACAACGAAGCGCTGCTTAAAACCAACATTGCGACCATCGCAGACCATTCGGCTAAGATCAAAGATGACTATATGGAGAATCAAGATATCCTGTCCAATTGGATGACAAGCCAAAAAGGATTTAAGGATATTGCTACTAAATTTGGTGCTGAATTGGGTTACACCAGCGACCAGGTCTACAACATGTCGCAAAAAAGAGGTATAGAGGTCATGGCGGAAGATGCTCCTAAATATAGGGAAAGTAGTAATGGCGAATATTCAGTGTATGACGAGCAAAGACTTCAGAGAGTGAAACTCGATATTTTGTCGAACCTTAAGTGACCATGAGTAGGTTCGTTTCTCGACAACTCGCTGTCTAGTAATCGTAAATGCGACCAGTTACTGGCCGCTTTGTCTTTTGATGTGTGTCACTTCGGCTTGAAACATTCAGGCCAATTTTCATACGAAAAGTTTTCTTCGTATTTTTTAATCAGGGCGTTCTCTTTATTGCCCCTAATCGCATCGGCCAGTAGCGCGATGTTGGGATCGTCGGGAAGTAAGACTTCGCACAACCGCGCATCATTTTCCATCTGGTGCGTATAGCCTTCCTTGTAGCCGATTTCGTAACCATCTAAAAAGTCGGCCCCTTGGACCTGCTCCTTCATGGCTTCATCCCAGGCGTATCTCGCGATATCTTTCCGTGATAGCTCTTTCGCTTCTGAGCCAAAATGTTCCCACCAGCAAGCAAATCCTGTCATTTTTAACCTTTGAGTTCGATCGTAGTTAACTTGAGCACCTATGGCATTAATGACACTAATGCGGCAGGGGTTCATTTGGTTGACCTTAAGAAGTAAAAAAGCGCCCAGTTTCTGGACGCTTTTGGAGCAAACCAAGACTACTACTTACTGCCGCCACTAACCACCTGAAAGTTATGCTGGTTTGCTGCATAGCGCTGATTTACAGCTGGTAATGGCAGGGTCATGGATTGAAGAGCTAAAAGCTGGTCTAACATTCTCATATATAACCTTAAGTCCCCTTTCCAGTCAGCAGCCTCTAGGTAGGCTAGCAAGTAGTCGTCAGTGAGATTTAGTCCTTCGTTCTGCAGAATTAGTTGCGCTCTAGGAAGCACTAAACGTGCAGATAGCTTACCTACTGGGATCTGGTCACATCTTGAACGAATACTTTGATGGATCTGCATTGGATGGTTCGTAGTGATGATTACCATCAATTCATCAGCACATGAGTCCATCGCAGTCCATAGCTTGTTGATATTCACCTTGGCGTTGTCGAATTCCTCAAAGATCAAAAACACCTTGTTGTTAACAGATAGCCTGTTTATGGCGCAGAGATTTTTAAGATGAGACTTCAGGTCTTTCCTGTTTAGTAGGTCGTCAAAGTCGCTATCTTCAATATGTGCAGTGCCGTTAACGATGTCGTGAGGCAACAGTCGTGCGATGGTTGATTTGCCAGTGCCATTTGGACCGTGAAGAATGATGTGGCCATCTAGACCAAATTTCGCGTAAGCATTTATCTGATTTCTCAGTGCATCACTGGAATAAATTACCTCGTTAAGTGATTGCGGTGCATATTTAATTCCTACTCCCATTTCTATCTCCTTTTAGAATAATGGGCTGGGGCTCGTGGCCCCAGCATTTGGGTTATTAGGCATGAATTGCTACAGCAGGGTCATTGGCTGCGTTTGAGACATCGAACACATTTGTCATTGTTCCTACAGGATCGATAGCGCCTTGCTCTGCACGATTCTTGGCAATTCGAAGCAGTAGTGCATTCCAGAGCGCTTGATTAACTTCAGGAACAACACCAACGATGTCTACGTGACCGTCAGGTCGTGGTTTGGCTAGAAGCACTGTGTACTCCCCTTCAGCAACGATCTTTGCGGTAGCCAGCGGATTTAGTGATGCATGTTCAATGTCAGATTGGACTGAAACTTTGGCAATGGAAACCTGTTCGCGTCTTTCCAATGCTTTAGGAGACACCACCATTCGACGTTTGATCATTTCTACGCCGCCAGCACTGGTAATGTAGGCAGGAAGATCTGCTGGCTGTACATTATCTTTAAGTGCGGCTTCCAGTACTTGAGAGTATCCCTTTGCACGTTTTCGGTCTGACTTGAAGACATATCGCACGAGCATAGAAATGGTCTTGGAGTTACCTTGTACTTTGACGTCAAGAGCTTTTAATCGCTTCGTGAGTTCCTTGCGCAAGTTAGACATGTACGCTTTGCCGTGTGCTGGAATGTTGGTACCTTGAACGATTACTTCATTGGTGTAATAAAGATCCAGAGTTTCTCCCAGAAGTTCATACAAGGCTTCATTGGCTTTCTTGAAAATACCCTTTTCCCACGCTTCACGCTTAGCTGACAAAGCGTCCAGTTTCTGGACTGTTGTATCTGAAAAGATGATGCATTGAGCATCTACAAGTTCAGATTTTTCCTTACGGGTAGTGGGAGTTGTAGTGATTGCAGCGTTGGTTGTGTTTTGCATTTGATTACTCGCTTTCGTTTAAATTATCGATTCGCTGAGTGCTTATCGAATGGATCCATTAAACCTTATTGCGAATTAGTCTGACAGAATGCAAAATACGTAAGACATAACAAAACATAAGATAAAGATGCGTCCAAATTCAATAAAAAGCCTTTTGACGGCAGGAGAATCGCCTACAGACAAGGAAGAGGTCTTTGTTGAGTTCCTGCTAGTCAGCCCTAGTTACCAACTAGCGCATAAACAAAGGACTGTGGGACTGACTAAGGAGGAGAAGCGGCAAGTGCCCAAGGACTTCAAGAAGGTTCTTGAGATTTATGACGCCTGCGGGGATTTATCTGGCCAGGGGTTTGAGAGCTGGTGGGAATTGACAGGAAGATTCCTGTTACGTGTCCATTCACCTCAAGAGGAGATCGTCATCTATCCAGTGGACTTAAAGCTGAAGGCAGAGACACTAGTTAGTCAGTTCGCTGACTTCGTTAAGATTGCCAAATCAGCCAAAAAGGAACGAAAGTCGCCTATCACCATTGTCACTAACAAGATTCGAACAACAGCGCTACACGTTAAAACTGCGCTGATTTACGAAAAAGGACGGGCAGAGATTGGGCGCAAGACTAGGATAGAGAACTGGAAACTGGCTGTGATGGGGGGGCTCAAGAGCAAATGGACTAAAGGGATTGATGTCGCCAGCAGAAAGACGGAAGCGAATATGGAAGCGCGGGTATTCTTGGGTGCGCTAGTCTCAAAACACTTTAAAGAGGCACTCTATATTGCAGAGAACGCTGCTAGAGGCGTGTTCCCATCAATGGAACCAGTCGATACTGGCTTGGAATTCGATTACACAGAATCCACTCGACTGCTGACGGCATATCTCAAGAACAAAAATTTAGAGCGTTTTGCTTCAAGCAATTCAGGGCTAAAGGTGCGTAAAACCTACTACGAACGCAAAGTGAAGCCAGAGATAAAGCGTCAAAAGATGATTGATGCCTTGGTAGATGCACGGATCAAAGTCATGAAGCTAGCAGCGTCTAGAGACTAGACGCACTTAGGTTAGATGAGTTCTATGGCATTGCGTTTGATATCGTCATTGACATCAATATAGCGTTGCGTGACAGCAATCGAACGATGGCCAGCGAGGCTAGCTAACACACGAACAGACACGCCCTTGTTGGCTAAGTTCGTAATAAACGTTCTGCGCCCACTATGGCTGCTTGCTCCAGGCACACCCGCATTGCGGTAGAGCCAAAAGAAGTGCTGGCAGAGCGTGTTGGGTGTGAAGCCAATTCGCTTGGATGAGAAGAATAGGGGGGTATCAGGGCTCTTCACGAATTTCTGCGCCAAGTAAGCCTTTAGTTCTGTACGCAGTTTTTCAGGCAGAAAAACAGTTCTTGGATGTTTACCCTTTGTTTGCTCAACGCTCAGTCTGACTTCTGCTTTGATAGTGCCATCCTCATTGACCACATCTTTGACGAGCAAAGAGGAAATTTCGCCTACCCGCATGCCAGACCAGCAACTTGTTAGAAGCAGGGCGCGATCTCTGTAGCCAAACTTCTTTGGTGATATGTAACGAAGAACCTGATCAATCTCGATCTGAGTGAGGGATTTTGCTTGTGCCATCTGTCTCTCCTTTGTAAATAAATAGTCACTAGTAGTGTGTTTTCTTTAGTACAAAAGGTCGACCTAAAAATGGAAGATCAATTAATGTGCAATATCAGTAAGTTAGCAAGCAACTAAAGATTTTTGTATTTTTCTTTGGTTGGATAAATTAGATAGCTAGAGCAGCTACAAGCGTTTTTGGGATTGAAACGCTTGTAGCGCTGCTTATGTGCGTTTTAGACGCATATTTACCAATCGCCCACATCGATATTTGCAGCAAGCAAAGCGGGTTTACCAGGTCCTGATGCTTTGCAGGTTGCAACATCTAGATTCCAAAGTTCACTAACATCGTGCGTAAGGTCATCAACTAAGAGTTTTAAAGTGCCTCTAGCTAGATCAAGTACACCTACCCCTGCAACCCGTAACTTTTGTTTTGTTAGTGGGTCATAGTATTGAACCCAGCTAAGCATAATGTCAGGGTTGTTCATCAATACTGGGTCAGCAAGCTCTTCTACAGCGAGCATATCTTCATCAGTTCTAGCAACATTCACCCAGTCTTCGTATCTATAAAAATCAAGCAGGTATTTGAGTGATGGATTCCTTAGCTCAGCTGTAGCATTGTATATTGCCTTTTTAAACTTACCCTTGGCGTAGCTTTTGCCATATGTATTGTTCGTAAACATACGAACTGCGATCTCTTTTTGATTCATAACTTTCTCCTTTGTCGCGTAGTCGCTCTGTTGCCCTAGTTGCAGACTCAGAAGATGTCGCTGTGCTGCTAGTCGCTTGTCATGGCTTTTCATTTGTCCCCTAAGCGACTTAACTCAGCGACTACTTCAATTAGGCAACTTAGTGACTCAAAGCAACTCGCACAGATATTTAGTCCATCAAAGAAAATCGCTTAAAAAAACCGCCCAAAATTTACGAAAAAGGAGATCAAGGCAGATTTCGGTAGACCAGAAAATACAGGTGGCAATACTGTAAGGGTGCTCGCTTAACTTTATGGAGGATATATGAGCACGTTGAACAATTTAAAGCTGGTTAATGCAAAACGACCTGCAGCTATGCCATCAGTAGTGATTCGCCGCAATAAGCTAATCAAGAAGATTCATGAACAAATCCTTCTTGCAGAAGCAGGACAGTCAGGAACCGCATACATTGCTACTCGTCTGAGGAATATCCGTGATCCTGAAACAGGATTAACTAGAACTGTGGAGGTTCCTAAACGTGTGCGTGCTTGGTGGTGGACAAGTGAAGCTGGGCGCTTATGCTTGAACGTCAAATACGGCGCTAGTACGCTTGAGCTCAGCAAGGGTAAATTTGCTGTTGAGCTAGACGGTCAAGACAGTCTTGTTAGCATTCTTAACAAGATCAAAGAAGCTACGGAGGCAGGTGAACTAGATCAGCAAATAGAGGCTGCTGCAGGTGTGCTGAAGTCTGGTTTTCGTAAACTTAGTTAAATCAAGCAAGTGAGTACGCTAGGCCGACGACCTAGCGTACTTAAGCTCTTTAAGCAGCCTTGGCCCTTTTGGCTTGAGCAACACGAACATCTTTGCCTTCGCTTTCCATAATCTCAGCAAACTTGCTCCAGCTTATACGCTTTTTGTTTGCGTGATTTCCTGAAGGGAGCCATTCGATATTTCCTTTGCTGATCAAGAGAACACCTAGCTTTTTTCCATCCTTTTTGATTTCGACGTTTACATCCTTGCTCAGGATGAATTTATCAGCGAGTGTCATTGCTACTTCGTGTGCCATATTTGTCCTTTGTGGAGGTTGCCGTAGTAATTTCTGACGGGTTAGTGTTGTGACATAAATATCTTAGTTGCAATTCTTACCGCAGGGTAGGATAGTTCAACAAAACTAACAAGCAAAGTGACTTATGGAACAAAGCACCCTCGAGGCTATACAGAAGGCAAAGGATGACAATCTAATTGTTGAGATTTGCTCAGCGGGTTCTACACGCAGCAACAAGGCTAAAAACAAGGGGGCTGAGACGATCATTGGGATTTGGGTTTCCCGTTACAACCCTCAGCTTAGAGATGCATTGATCGATTTGTATCCGCCGCTTGGATTGTTGTTTGCTCAACTAGAGGGCAAATGTGAAGGATGTTTTTTGTTCTTGAATACTGCTACTCAAAGCATTATGTCTATGCACCTAGGACTCTACAACACCGTGAATTATTACCTCCTAACAGATGTGGTTGAGCCTATAGAACGTGCATCAAAGGATTGGAAAAGTTTCACTAAGATCGATACGGCCAGCAAGTTAGATGAATTTGCCAGCTCACTTGAGGAATTCGGTCGATACGCTCATCGTTGGAACGTTTTGCCATCTAATCCTGAAGAATTGGAAATCTTGCTTAATCAACACCCAAAGGCCCAAACCTTCAACCTAATTGGCGAGCAATACAGCAGAGATGATGTTGAGGATTTATGTGACGAACTAGATGGTATCCATTACCTTGGTAACAAGTCGTTAGAAGCCATACAGCGTTGGTTTCCAAAGGTAGAGTGGGGCGAGTTAAATAACCAGGACGCATGAAAATCCGAAGGTTCTGACAAATTGCGGTAAATTTTAAGTGCCAAATTAAAAAGAGGTCTACTTCGGTAGACCCCTAATTTAATTATTCAACTTCTTTTTCTAAAGTATTCCTGTAAGAAACCTTATAGTTTTCTGTAATGGCATTATTGACACATTCCAGACTTTTACCACTGCAACCAGAATAGTAGGGTTGATAATCGTACTTCGCTTTGGGGTCGGCTTTACTCCAATGTGCTGTTAGGGCAGCAGCAGTTTGTCTATCAAAGGCATTGGCTGTATTGTTTTGAACAGCAAAAGTTCTTAAGGTGGCAATGCTTACATCTTTACAATAACCTTGAACACAAGCAATCTTAACTATATCGTGATACTGGTTATTGGTTAGAGTGTTACCATAAATGCCTTGGTATGTTTCAACTAATGCCTCTGGTTTTACCTTGTTAACCCTTGGGTCTTTACCAGATACTAATTGTGCCAGTCCAAACCCTCTATTGTTACCAGCGCCTTCACCTGCAACACGATATTCCCAATTGTCTGAATTGTGGGGCATTACATATTTGACTGCGCTCTCAAAGTAACTAGGGGCTTGGAAAAAAACAAAACAGAATGCTAGGACGAAGAAGGTAAGCCAGCAAGATCCTTTGATTAATGCCTTTTGAACATCAGGATCACCAAAAATTACAGGGCCTGGTATGGACGGGGATGAATCGGAACTACTGCTGGAACCGCTTGAATAGCTACTAGAACTGGAAGCATTATGTCGAGCTAACTTAATCTGGGCTGAAATCACACCATCGTCAGAATTGATCCCTGCGGCTCTTCTATCTTGCCCCGAAAAATATTGACCACCTAACAGTCCGCCTTCTCTTTGATCGCCGCTCATTTTATCACCTTAAAATTAAACAGTTAATCAATACGTTCGACCTGATGCTTGTATTGATAGACTTCATGCCAATTTTTGATTCCAAAGCTTTACCTCAAAGCTCAATAATTTAATTTCTATACCCGTACAAAAGTTCACGGGAATTTTTATTGCTTTAATGGTATCAGCGTCTAGTTTCTGGACGCTTTCCTTACTCATGATCTTTAAGCTGGCTATCGTTCTGCAATATGCCAGCCTCTTTTAGCTTGTCAACAATTGACGGTCCCTCACTTACTATCTCGATTCTTCCAAATTCTTCACGTAATACTCTGTAATACTCCATCATTAATTTTGGTAATGGATAACCATCCTCGGTAAGTAAGTTATCGTCGAGAGCATCTGAAGTTTTTTTAATGGATTTGCGTTTCATATAAATGCCTACGAAGATTTTTACCTCGAATGAGGTAATCAGATAGTTTAGTTGGCATTAGCGCTTGCCATTGCTCAGTTCTGCCGCATGTAATAATCGTTGTGCATGTTTTTTCTAAATCGATTGTAAGGTGATACGTAGGGCGCAAAGTTGCACGCGAAGTTGTATCCATTTTCAGCGACTGTTCCAACCACAATTGGTAATACCTTAGGCTTCTCGTTCTTACTTGAGGTTGCAGACCCTGTGCCCATTCGATCTGAATAGTTGATTGATGTCAGATTGGTGTAGGTACGATTGGCGCAGTCATATACAACAATATCAATACTAGAACTTGCCTCATATGTAGCAGTTTTGGATTGGTCAAGGAGTTCTTTTGTGTAAACAAGATCTCCTGTTCTTTTCACGATATCTGGATCCGCATAATAATCGGCACCTTCTGCAGATCCATACTTTTGCCATTTGACTGTTTTAGCGTTTGTTAGTTCTGAAATAGTTTTATCTACAGACAATTGTGTGGACGCCTCGCCTGCAAATACAGTTTTGGGTGCAGCCAAACAATAAACTGCTAAAAAACCTAAAGCTGCAAAGTGAAATGCTCTTTTCATGATGATCCCCTACTTCTCGCGCTCTTTGTAACCAAAGGAAACATCAAACAATAGGTTGGTTCTAACGAATTCGTTGATTGGATAGCATGCGCCTTGTCCAACTGCAACAATGTGACAAACTTTGGAAAAAGCATGTGAAATCGCAGTGTTTTCAGCGCGAACCTCACTGTCTAAATAGTTGTAAAGCCTACTCTGGGTTACGTCGTTCTCAAAAATTGTAAATGCCAGGAAAATCGAAACGAATAGTGTGGCTGGTACGGCTACCTGTGGTCGTCGATAAAACGGGGTAGCCCTATCTGACGGGCAGACGAATGACAAAGATAGGTATGCTGTCTTGCACAAGTGAGAAATGGCGCCAAGCAGAGAAAAGAACAATGCAATAACTGGGACGATTGCAGCTCTTGCCATATCTCTACCAAGTTCCGAGTAAGAACCATTGTCAGAGAAGTCCGCCGTTGAAGCTTGATATTTTTTAGTTTCTCTACTTACCAAGTAGTCTACATATGGCTGATAAAAGCGCCGTTTAAAGTCCTCAGTTGAACTATAGTCAACATCTATCAACACCCCTTTCGGTGCGCCAAGTGCATTACGAGCTTTGGATTGGATAGCTGTGTGCCTAAAAAAGTCTGGAAATGACAACCCGTAAGGAACCGTTGAGTCACCGATTTTTACGCTGGAATTGGATAAATTTATTTTCTTATTTACAGCAGCAGCAACGCTCGACTTGAAAGTGTACTCATCGGCTAAATCCCAATCCCTTGGGACGTTCACATTTCTGCGAACTTTGTTCAGGACCCTGTCGTGATGTTGGTAAGGAACAGTAGATGGTGTCCATCCATGCTTACGAAGTTCCGCAAGGTATTTGTTCCATTCTCGATCTTGAATTTCAGCCACATTTGGCACATTTTTAGTCGCCTTGTTATAAGTGTCCCATTCCTTTTTTGTGCTTGTTAAAACGTCCCGATATGAACCGTACAAACCCGCTTGACCACCGATTTTTTCTTCGATGCTCTGGGTTAACAGATGGTGTTTAGCGTCGCGTATTTTTTCATCTAAGCGATCTACGGATACAGCCATAAACGGAAAGAGGGCCAGAAAAGCCTTGCCCTCTGGCCTTGAAAACAAGGTTCCTCCGTCTGTGAGGCCGTCAATTTTTACTGATCCATCAACCAAGGCCTTCTGAATCAGAATAATGTTGAGGCTAGCATGTCTGAAACTTGCACTACTTTTTGTGACAAGGTGGTCTACTAGGTTTTCTACAGATGAGTAAACGCAGGTTGCTGAGACTACGCATACAAAAATTATCGAGGTAATGCTGGGAAGCCTACTATAGCTTGGTTTGCCTATTCGATTGGTGGCAACCATGGAAAGCCCTGCGATAACCGTTGCGGCCAACAATTTGGCAATGTAACTCCAGCCATTGGGGGTAGCTAAGTATGACAATGCGAAATTTAAGCTTGTAACAGAAATTAATATGACTTTTCCTGCGCCTGGATCTTGTTGGCGATTGTTGAATAGCTTCAGTAGCGCCTGTAATACGAAAAGGCTTACGGCAATTCCAGTTAATGTTCGGCCATATTTCTCAATAGTGTCAATCTCGACTTGTGTGGCAACGCCACCAACCACATCGAGAAGGCGTGCATTAAATGAAACTTCGAATAGCAGGTATAGGGCTGTGAGAAGCAGCAGTAGTGTTGTTTGTTTTTTGTTCATCGCTTATCCAGATAGATCATGACAGGTTTAATTTTTTCTTCTGTGGAAAAGACAAGTGATTTGTTAATTGCGTAAGATTTTTGGCTATTGGATACAGGGCCATATTGGCCAGGTTTTGTTGATGAGGCGTTTTTTGTGGTGGTCGGGGTGATTTCTGCTCTTGTATATTGTGGCGGGCTGTCTTCGACAAACCCTTGGTTGTATAGATGACCATTGCTGAAAACATACCTTTTCAGTTTCCCTGCTGAGGCAACCCCTGGTACATCAATAGCAGCAGCAGCTGGCGTAACGGTAATGTAAGGAACATCGTCCTCCCCGTTTATTTCCCATACTTTTACTTCGAAACCATTGACTGCAATTAGAACAGTTGAGTAAAGGCAACGCTGGCTACAATCATTTAGTTGCTTTTCGACCCAAACAAGGGTGTAGTCACCAACTTTCGTCGTAGAAAGTATTCGTGCCTTTTGGCCAGGGCCAATCTCAATAACTCTAAAATACCTGTCGATTTTTATCGAATAGTTGTTCTTTAGCTTTCTTAAAGTCACTGAACCGCCATCAGGCAGCGTGAAACTGGATTGTTCCTTGCCACTAATCAAAGCCTGATCAAATCCAAAGTTTATTTGCCCCCATGGATTTACATTAATTGCGCATCCACTATTTATAGTGGTAGCTACAAGCATCAGAATAGATGTAATTAATTTGGGCTGTTTCATTAGTAAATCATATTTGGATGTTTTGTCTTAACTTCCAAACTGTTCATAAAGGTTGATCAAGGCGCCCAACGTTCCGACTTGGATTGACAGGCTCTCAGCCTTTTTATCGAGCTCTTCATTCCAGCGTTCTTGCTTGCGTAGTTCCAGAAGCTCGTCTAGTTGCGCTTTCATTGCTTTGTGAACCACCTTTGCTCTTTCCCAATCTGTAGGCGTGTTTGGGGTATCGCTCATTGGTATGGCAACTGCTTCGCCTTGCATGAGTTTGTCAGCCATTTTGCTAAGTTTAGTCATCTCGCTACTCCCTAGTGGTTTCTGGACTATTGATTGCACTAATACGCCTTTGGTTCATTCGGTTGACTTTAAGAAGTAAAAAAGCGTCCAGAATCTGGACGCTCTTGTTGAATGGCTTTAATTGTCGAATAGTTGATTTTTAGCTGAATTTAACAGGTGAATTTGATTCAAATATATGTCTAATGTAGGTTATATCCGCAGGTCGTGCGCCATCAACAAGTTTCACTCGGTTGCCCATTACGTCTAGGTTGAAACCCATGGGGCTGCCATTGTATGTAGTGGTGGTGATTGTGTTGATATCCTTAAATGCAATGTTTTCCCCTTTGTGCTTGATACCTTGGTGGGGAACGATGGTAAATGAAGAGGTTTTGTATCGTTTGAAGCAAAATAAATATACAGGCACACCGAACATGATTAGTCCAACAAAGACGGCAATGCCCCCTCCATCAGCCAATCCAATCCCTAGTACTAAAAACCCAATTATCGCGCTGAGGCCTAAAATTATCCCCGCGATCACACCTAGGAAGCTTTGTCCTCTGAACTCCTGAAATGTCACTAGAAGATCACCATTAGGCAGTTTTTGTTCATGAACACTACCTTTTTTTACAGTTGTTTCAAAACTCATGAAATTCTCCTGGTAAAGGATGGTCAGGCAAATGCCTCACATCCTTTTTATTGCTTAAACCGCACAAAAGTTCACGCCTAACTAAAATTTTGTAGAAGGCAATTAGCGTCCAGTTTCAGGACGTTACCACCCACACTCTTTCCTGTGTAAGGTGAACCTTCTTCGCTTTCTAGCAATCAATTAGTGACGTATAAGTTCTTGCTATACAAGCGGAGATGCTGTGATGAAGATCGCTGGAGTCTTAGTATGTGGTATGGCGCTAATGCTTACTGCTTGCTTTGGTGGCGGGGCTCATGTTCAGAGCCAGGTGACCACCGTATCTGTAGGTAAGCAACTGATTGATCTTAAGAAAGCTGCAGACAACGGTGCCATAAGCCAAGAGGACTACGCCCAAGAGAAGGCGAAGATCTTGAGCTCATCAAATTGATTGTGCACAAATAAAGGTTAGGTATGGGTGATTCGTTTTCACAAAACAAGATTCGCGGCAGCATTGCAGAGGCTGCTTGTGAAGAGCATTTCAGGTTGTTAGGCTACACGATAGAGCGCACTGGGATTGAACACATGGCTCCTGTATTTGCCGAAAGGATAAGCAGCACTAAGCTGCATGACACCTACGGGAAGAACCTGTCTGCCTATATCCGATCTTTGCCTGACTTCATCATTTCTAGGTTCAAAGGTACGCGAACCCAAGCAATGTTTGTTGATGCCAAGTTTAGATATTGCCATACAAGTGAACAGCTAACACTGGTTCAAGCTGAGCTATCAAAGCAGATCAACTCCTATAAAGAAGCACACGGCGAGACACTCATTTACTTAGTTACCAATCCTACGGCCAGCGATTACAACAAGGGACTGGATAACATCAGTCTAGTTTGGCTACTTTGGAGTGGAACGCCGACAAAGTGGATTCCGATAAGAGAGTCAACGCAATACACGATCTACGTTGAGAACGAAGAATTGTCATTAAAGTCGATTTACGAAAAAGAAATTCATCCTGCCCTGTTGGGCATCTTTGGTCAGAAATGAGTCGGATAACTATGAAGAAACTGTGCGTACCTATACTAGCGAGTGCTATTTTGACTGGCTGTGCAGATGGCAACATCCACTACTTCTTGGATAGCACGTTTTTGAACACAGTAGCTCCTAGCGTTGCTACCGCTGGCAAAGCCTTTTATCCAGAAAGATATAGCCCGCTTTTGCCCGTTAAAGTCCCAAAAGACTTCGCTGACACAGCACCAGACCATATTGGAGGGTGGGTCTTTTGGGGCTTTGAGGGCGATCCAAAGGAGCATATTTATCAGGCGCATTATTACGACCCTGCCACAATTAAGCCGAATGGCTCGCAGGTGTCGGTTTCTACATTCACCTTCTTTAGCACGAAGCTCCTCACACACTCTAAGAAGCCATTCCTTTCAATGGTGGTTGATTACACCTTTGATTGTGAGCAGAACACGTATAAGGTAGTTCGCGCGAAAGCCTATTCCACCACACGAACTACAGGAGATTTGGTTTCAGATAAGCTGATGCCTAATGCTATGAAACCTTTTCCAATTAAGGACGGTCCTGATTTATTAAGGCTTCAACCTAAGGTCTGCTCTTAATAGTAGAAGCGTCCAGAAACTGGACGCTTTATTGATCTAATCAGCTCAAACGATCAATCAGACAAAGAACAAACCATACGTTCATGATCTGATCGTTGATGATGACTTTTAGTTATCAATGCAATATTTTGTAGTTTGATAAAACTAGATGGCTGAGCCATTATTGCTTTCAAGGGGGGCGCCAGCAAACATCTCATCGAAGCTGTTGCCTGATTCAAAATTTCGCATAAAGTTTCGTAGCCAAAGCTCGCCTTTGATAGCGAAGTCGTATTGATACAAGTCGCCAAAGTCGCCAAGCTTAGCTCGACGGATAATTTCGGAAAGAGTGCCTTCTCGCAGGTAACCTCGCATCTCCATTTGCGAATTTGAATTTGTTAATAGATCTTCGAACCAAGGCTCATTAATCAACGCCCAGTCTCTGTCCATGGAACCCCCTTTAGAGCGCCTCTGTAGAATTTCTTGAGGCAAAACTTTTTGAAAAGCTAATCGTTGCAAATTGCGATCTGAATTCAAGGTCTGTTCAAAAAGCCCAATTTGATGTGACATGAATTTTACGAGGGGTTGGTATAAAAGTGGATGTGAGTATTTTGGATAGGGATCCATGTGCTCAGGGTATATCCTGTGAAAGACTGTATGAAGAATCCTATCAAAATACTCTGAAGTACCTATGAATTTTGATCGGTTTTTCAGTGGGTGCGACATGAAGTATTCATGGCATCTATTGCTAAATGATGTGGTGTATCGTGAAGCATCCAAACGAATGCATTTATCACTTCGTGTATGGTTTAAAAAAAAGGGGGAAATACCAAATTTAAAAAATAAATATGGAGCAGAGCGTTGGCCGTATCGATGATAACTGCTTCTTTGGCACAGTGAAAACGATTTCTTTATATGCCCTTTGCGGACAAGGTCGTTTAACCAATACGGTGTTGTACCTTTTGAAAGGAAAACATCATCTCCGCCTACGCCTGACACGACAACTCTGTTTGCTAGTGGTTGTAGTTCTTTAAAGTGAGCTTTTGAGTCTGGGGCTAGCTCATCCCAAGGCTCATATCGGGTGAACTTTTCGGTATAAAATGCAGATTTATTAATCTGTGGTGTTTTAATGGAAGTGTTTTTTAGCCCTAAATTATTTTGAGCTATTTTTGAATATCTGAAATCATCATCAAAATCACTGTTCCAGGTAAATGTATCGATTGGCGATTCCGTGGAAAGCTTAGCCGCGATAGAAACAACTGTAGTTGAATCCAGACCTCCTGAAAGTTCATAAATTGGATTGGAATTGGGCGAGGCTAATGTTGATACAGCTTCGGTTACGAGCGATAACAATAAATCAGGCGCATCATTTAATGAAATTATGGAGGACTGTGGGTCTAGATCAAAATTATATTTGATGCTGGATCTTCTGCCGTTTTTATAGAATACGGTGGATCCTTCACTCAGTTTGTACACCCCTTGAAATGGTGTAAGGTTTGATCGATATCCTGAACGAGTTAACCAAGAAGCGAAAAAATCATCATTTAATTCGGGATTCTTGATGCCTTTTACAATCAGTTCCAATCGGTTGGAAAAACTGACTAAATCACCTTTTTGGATATAAAAAATATTTTTTTGCCCAAGAGAGTCTTGTGTAAAGAAGAGTTCTTTATTCCTCGGATCCCATATGGCAAGGCAATAATTCCCGTGTACGAACTGATTAAAGTTAGTGCCATACTTTCTCCAGAGATTCAAAATTTTCTGGATCATGCAGTCTCGGGAGTGCCAAGAAAGGTTAACTTTGTCAAAGACAAAATCACCTGCCGTCATTACAAAAACACCTTGATGCTCTGTGC
>JACCDN010920783.1_pt1 | contig 17367 bp, 11 predicted proteins | sample 7441691 | NCBI WGS metagenome assembly JACCDN01 (sample SAMN15323439, study PRJNA562643) | freshwater metagenome | isolation source: river surface water | place: USA:Blue River Watershed | collected 2017-08-16
CGCACTTGGCGCATTGACCAATACTTGTAAAGAGTCTTCACAGCTATTGGCATCGGTTACCACAACGCTGTAAACACCCGCAGGAACGTTGTTCAAGTCTTGGGTAACTGCACCGTTGGTCCATAAGTAAGTATAGCCCGGTGTACCGCCACTTACCGTGAGGTTTATGGTACCGTTGCATAAGCCAATTCAGGTTACATTGGTAGTGCTTTGTAATAAAGTAAGGGCGCTCGATGGTTGCCCTACGATAACTGTATCTGTCAATAAACAGCCATTGGCATCTTGAACCGTGACACTGTATTGACCTGCAACAACACCAGTTAAATCTTGAGAAGTGGCACCATTGCTCCAACTGTATGTATAGCTAGGCACACCCCCTGCAATCGTAAGGTCTACACTACCATTTGGTAAGCCGAAACAAAGCGCAGGACTTGGATAAAGGGTCATTGTGAGCAAGCTGCTTGGCTGCGTGACTTGAGCCGTGTACTGAGCTGTACAGCCATTGCTATCGGTAACTATGACTGAATATGAACCTGCTGTGAGGTTATAAATATCTTGTGTTGTAGCCCCGTTATTCCAAGCATACGTGTATGGAGTAGTGCCACCTGTAACGTGGAGGTCAACAATACCGTTGACATCACCCAAGCAGACCACATTATAATTTGTGGAAGTTGCTGTTAAAGTAGTATCTGGTTGTGTTACATTGAATGATAAGAACATTCCACAACCAAGGACGTCTTCTACGTTCACATAATATTGACCAGCTGCTAAATTATAGATGTCCTGAACAACAGCGCCGGTTCCCCAGTCATAGACATAACCAGGCATTCCGCCAGATGGGCTTAAATCAATCCAGCCGTCTGCTCCGCCAAAACAATTAACAGGGTGCACCGTAGTAGCGACCATCACTGTATTAGAAGGGTCTAAAATTTGAACCGGAAGTTCTTGTTCACAGCCGTTGGCATCAGTAACAGTTGCTACATAAAGTCCATTTTGGAGCCCCGAAACATCTTGTGTAGACGCTCCGTTATTCCAGCTATATGTATAGCCTGGAGTTCCTCCGGTTACACTGAGGTCAATGCCGCCGGCAATTGAGTCAAGACAATTGGCGTTGGTATGTGTTTCAGTGAGGGTCATTAAGGACGTTGGTTGGGTTAAGGTAGTACTGTCTGAAGCAGAACAACCATTGGCATCTGTAATTTGTACTGAGTAGGATCCAGCAGGAACACCGCTCAAATCTTGTGTGGAGTCTCCATTCGACCAAACATAGATGAAAGGTGCGGTACCACCAGTAATAGATAAATCAATTGAGCCCGTTGAATCTCCGAGACATAAAATATTGACACTAGCTAATGTTGGTACAATTGGAATGGAGATATCAATAATTTGTACGGTCAGTGAGTCGGCACAGCCATTGGCATCTTCTACATTTACTTCGTAAGTGCCCGCGGCCGCATTTGTAAGATCTTGGTTAGCAACAAGGTTGCTCCAAAAGTATGAATATGGAGCTGTTCCGCCTGTAACGGTAAGGTCGACAGAACCCGGACCCGTACAACCAGCGTCAGTATGCGTTTCAGAAAGCGCAATTGGGCCTTGCGGCTGCGTTACAAGAAATGCCTGAGCAATGGTACACGCATTAGAGTCTGTAACGACAATATTGTAGGTTCCTGCAAGTAAACTGTTGATATTTTGAGTAGTAAGGGCGCCATTATTCCAACTGTAAGTATAAGGGGTTGTACCTCCTGAAACGGCAATATTTACCGCTCCATTTGACTGACCAAAACAAGGAATTGGTGTCACTAATCCGGTTAACGATAAAGGAGCAATTGGTTGTGAAATGGTTGCTGAGTAACTGACCTGACAGCCATTGGCATCGGTGATTTGAACTGAATAAGAACCAATTGGCAAGCCCGAAATATCTTCGGTGGTAGCTCCAGAAGCCCAAGCATAGGTGTATGACGGAGTTCCGCCAATAACTGAGATGTCGATAGAACCCGTTGCACCTCCAAAACATAAAACATTGGTTTGGGTATGTGTTACCGCCAAAGGCTGTGCAGGCTGCGTAACAGCCGTTTCAAGGGAATCTTTACATCCGTTGATGTCTGTGACTACAATTTCGTAGGTGCCCGCTTGTAATCTATTGATGTTTTGGGAGATCTGACCATTGTTCCAAAGATTTGTATATGGTGTGGTCCCGCCTGAAATTGTTGTGTTCACCGCACCTGTGGCCCCGCTAAAACAAAGAACCGGGGTTGCAACCGATGTAATATTGATATCGGTTGGTTGTGTAAGTGTTACACTTGTGGTCGCGGTACAACCCTTTGAATCGGTAACTGTCAGTGAGTAAGTACCTGCTGACAAGCCTGATAAATTTGCAGTTGGCTGACCATTTGACCAGCTATAGGTGTAAGGTGCTGTACCTCCAGTAACCGTTGAACTAACTGTTCCATCACTGGCACCAAAACAAGAAATGTTGGTGCCGTTGTAATTGCTTGTGACAGCTGCACTCGCCGTGAGAACCGCAGGCTGTGTAATTTGAATACTGGTATCGGCCTGACAACCGTTGTTGTCGGTGATGACTAATGAAAATAAACCTGGGGCTAGCCCAGAGATATTAGCTGTTCCTTGACCGCTTGTCCAGGCATATGAAATTGGGTTCGCACCTGTTGCGCTTGTGTTAATTGACCCATTAGCAGCACCAAAGCAACTCACGTTAGTTACGTTATTTACATTGATGACCGGATTTGGATTGACAACAATACTATTGGTAATGTTGCTAAGTAAACAACTAGATCCGTTGAATGAAACATCTAATTCGTACACCCCTGAATTAAGGGCGCTTATGTTTGAAATACTTGGGTTGTAAATTGTAGAACTGAAGCCTTGTGGGCCACTCCATAAATAGTTTGCCCATTGTGAATTCAAGGCTGCAAGCTGCAAAGTATCACCAGGGCAAAGTGGTTGATTGTAGGTGAAGTCTACAGGGGGGCAGTTAGCAGTTGATATGGTCACTTCATTGTTTGCTGAAGTTGGGCAACCAAAAGAATCATAGACGTCAGAAGTTCCGTTATTCGTTTGTACGTTACCTGACATTGCACCTGTTCCATAGATGTATGCTAAATTCTCTAGGGTACTATCACATTGAAGAATTAAGCAATCATTAACTACTTGAACTTTGAATTTAACGACAACGCTATCAAGGGTGGTGTTGTCCATGGTACCGCCTTGTGCTCCGGTAGCACCAACACCTACTCTAAACTTTACAAAACGATTTGTGGCATTGTATTCAGCTTGATCATCGCCAGCTGCGTCCGTTTTTACACCTGCATTAGGGCCGTTAACAACTGTTAATGAACCCGGCACATATTGGGTGCGGATATCAAGTGTATCCGTGATAAAACAATTGACAGCATCGTCAGAACCGATGTTTTTACCTGAAACTGTATACTCTAGAATATCACCAGGTACAACTGCTCCGCCATTGAGGTCATTGACATAAACAGAAGCACGAAGGTCTGGCTCATAGATATCGATAGCTGAAGTAATAACACGGGTAAAAATGGTTTCAAAAGAGGTGGTAATGCGAACATTTGCAGAAGTAGCGCCGTTACTCAGGTAAGTCTGAGTGGCATTGTTTGGAAAGAAAATACTGGCGTCGTAACCTAAGTTGTTGTTAAGTCCAGGGTTTCTGTAGGGCGTTACTGCTCCGTTAAAACCAATGGTGCTGTTGAACATATCTTGAGCTGGGTGAATGGCATCAAGCACTTGCACATAGTTGGTTCCGACACCATTAAACAAAATTTGGTCACCAGTGTTGTTGCGGTCACCGTCATAGCCAACAACACCCAGTTGTAAGGTAACAGGGCCACTCAAAGGCGTTAAAAATCCTGAAATTGGGATGGTAACTTGGTTGGTGGATGTACCCGAGCCAACGTTTGCTAAACCGTCAAAAACTGTTAGGTTTTTGTAAGATTCTTGGATGTTTTTGTAGACAACGACAAGTGTCCAACCACCAAAAAGGTTGGAACTTCCGACAGAGTTAACCTGATCTGCAATGGTAAAACGAGCATTGAGACCTGCATTTTGAACAATGCTTGTGACATTTTTAAAACAAAAATAGCTGACCGCACCCGAAGTATTATTGATGGTTTGGTCCGCGGTAATTTGTTGGTAAGCACCTGTGCCAACTCTGATTTTGACGTTGCTGCGTTGGTTATAACTTGAATTTGAAGTAGCAATTCTTCCTCCCCAATAAAGTCCTGCCCAAGTTACTTCTGAACAGTTTGGTAAAATTAAACTATCAGATGAAGACATGAATGTACTTGAATTGCCATCTATGTCTACATAGGTCTCGGTAAAATCATTATTCATGGAAGTACCCGTAGGGGGCATCTGACTAGTAGCCGTGTTACAGCTCGCCTGACTAGAATTACAGGAAACAGAAACGTTTGATAAAAACTTTAACCCTCCTTTTTGCTGCGTTTGGTGCCTAATTGTAAACGGACTAACGATTTGGGATACTGCAGCAAAACTAGTTGCTAACACAAACATGGAAGCCAATAATAATCTAGAGAAAGCAGGAGAATGTAGTTTTTTCTTTTCTTGCATAGGCCTATTTGGAGAGTTAATAGCTTGATTATAACGAAAAAGGCAGCCATAAGGTTGCCTTTTTTGTGTAAATAAATCGTTACAATTATAGTGGAATATTACCATGCTTTTTTTGCGGCAAAACTTCGGCTTTCTTTTCTAACATTTTGAAGCCCGAAATTAAAGCAGCTCTTGTCTCTGAAGGCAATAAAACTTCGTCAACAATTCCACGCTCTGCAGCTCTGTACGGATTGGCAAAAGTGTCCGCATATTCTGCTTCTTTTTCAAGCCATTTTTCTGCCGGATTTTCAGCTGAGCCAATTTCTCTTTTAAAGATGATTTCAGCCGCCCCCTTAGCTCCCATCACGGCAATTTCTGCCGTTGGCCAAGCAAAAGTGAGGTCGGCCCCTAAGCTTCTGGAGTTCATGACACAATAAGCGCCACCGTATGCTTTTCTCGTGATTACGGTAATTTTTGGTACCGTTGCTTCTGCAAATGCATAAAGCAATTTTGCACCATGCGTGATAATACCGCGCCATTCTTGATCTGTGCCCGGTAAAAATCCTGGTACATCTTCTAAGACAAGTAACGGAATATTGAAAGAATCACAAAAACGCACAAATCGTGCTCCTTTACGCGAAGCATCAATGTCAAGAACACCTGCTAAAGCAGCGGGTTGGTTGGCAATAATGCCGACTGTCCTGCCCTCTAATCGTGCGAAACCTACCACAATATTTTTGGCGAAGTCTTCATGGACCTCTCTGAAACTGTTGTCGTCAATGAGGCAATCGATGACACGCTTGATATCGTAAGGAGTATTTGCATTTTCAGGCAAAATCTGTTCAATTTGTTTGAACTTACTTGCTTGATATTCAAAAACAGGTGTCAAAGGTGCCTCTTCATTGGCATTTTGAGGCAGATAAGTAATGAGGTCTCGGGCTTTGCGAATACACTCAACGTCATTGGCTGCCGTAAAATGGTTCACGCCAGATTTTTCAGCATGTGTTTTGGCGCCTCCGAGATCTTCTGAAGTGACTTCTTCGTGTGTCACCGTCTTGACCACATTTGGGCCCGTAACAAACATATAAGAAGTTTCCTCCACCATGAAAATAAAGTCAGTTAGCGCTGGCGAATACACTGCCCCACCTGCACATGGCCCCATTATCAGGGATAGTTGGGGAATAGTACCAGAGGCACGGGTATTTCTGAAGAAAATATCTGCATATCCACTTAAGGAAACAACCCCTTCTTGAATGCGCGCTCCTCCGGAGTCGTTCATACCAATGATTGGTGCGCCGTTTTTGAGGGCCATATCCATGATGCGACAAATTTTTGCAGCATGCGTTTCAGACAAAGAACCACCAAGTACCGTGAAGTCTTGAGAATAAACATAAACCAGTCTACCATGAACCGTTCCGTAACCAGTAATGACGCCGTCACCTGGGAATTTTTGTTTATCGAGACCAAAGTTGGTGGAACGATGTTCTACCAAACCGCCAATTTCTTGGAAGCTACCTTCATCTAGGAGTAAAGAAATGCGTTCTCGGGCAGAGAGTTTACCTTGTTGGTGTTGCTTTTCGATGCGTTCTTGGCCTCCGCCATTGTGCATCTCTGCTCTTTTTTGTTCTAGTATTTTTTCTTTTGACATATGGATCAGAATCAGACAAATTTACAGAAATTAAGGCTGTAAAAAAGCTGCTTTGTTTTCAAATAAAATAAGAATCAGTAAAGCGCTCAAGAAGAACCAAATTTCGCTTTGCTCAGACCAAGCAAAAGCAAGTAATAGCAGGCTCATTAACATAAATATGAGCGCTAGAAACAACAGGCGCGATCCTAATTTCTGAACTTGTTTGGCAGGGTCTGAATCAGGGTTGATCATTTTTTCCATGCGTTGCCTAGAAATTTCAGTGTAAATCAGGAGCGGAATCAAGACAAAACCTTGTGGTATCCAGAGCTCTTTGTACCAAAAAAATGCAGAAAAATCTTTGGTAAAGCGCCATGTAGGATCTGTCAAAGTCATGTAAAAATGAGAAAGAATCACGAAGCTGAAAAAGAATAAAAGTGGCCTCAATAGAACTTGCCAACTTCTGGTTGCCGGACTCATGACTAAAAATCCTATGCGAATCGTGTAGTCAAAGAGGAGATAAAGCAAAATGAAATAGAGGTCCCAACCCCACCACAAAAAACCAAGTAGCGGCAACAGGCAATCTCCTAATATTTCACTGATGAGCTGCGCTTTTTTCATAATTTCTTTCTGAGTACTTGCACGCGATCTCTTGAGAGTTGGTAGGTGGAGTCTACTTTTAAGGCTTTTGCGTAACTAAAGAGCGCATTTGAAAGGTCGTTGCGATCTTCGTAGAGCAAGCCCATATTGTGATAAGACGGTATGTGTTGCGGATTCACCTTCACGGCTTTTTTGTAAAAAAACATGGCGCTATCTGGCTGATTAAAACTAAACTGGGCCAAGGATCCGAGATGAAAATAACCATCGGCAAACATGGAGTCAACACGGGTCATTTTTCGATAAAGGACTTGGGCTGCTTTTTCCTGCCCAAAGTTCTCTTTAGCATAGGCTAAGGCATAAATGACCTCGACGTTTTTAGGTTGTAATTGATAAGCTGTAGTGTACTTTTCAATACAAAGCGGATTTTTTTCATACTCGTACAAAGATCCTAACAACAGATAAGTCACGTAATAATTGGGGTCTTGCTGAACGGCTGTTTCGTAAGATGAAATGGCGAGTTTGGTGTTGCCTTCCATTTTGTAAATGGTTCCTTTTAGAATATAGGCGTCACGGTAAGTTTTGTCGATGCGCAGCGCTTGATTGATAAATTTAAATGCATTTTCGTAATCATTTAAGAGCACAAGTGTATTAGCCAAACCTACTAAAGCAGGTACATTTTTTGGTTCTTTTTTGACCAAAATACGATACATCGTAAAGGCACGCATGATGTCGTCGGCACTGCGATTTGGTTTATTGATCAGGCACTCAGCGTAAAGTACACGTGCAGATACATTCGAGGAATCAAGACGGAAGGCTTTGGCGCCTAACTCTAGCGCACGCTGAAACTCTAGTGAATCAATTAATTGGTTCCCTTTATCAACTAAAAGATTGACAGAATCTGGATACTTCTGTAGCAACTGATCAAGGTTTAACTTGGTGTCAGGGTTTTTGCTTTTTGAACCACAAGAGCTCAGGACTAAACTAAAGGCAAAGAGAAAAATAAAAATGCGCATAGGACAAAATTAAGATTTTGATTTGGATTCTTTCTTCCGTAATTTTGTAACGTAAAAAGACAAGGTCATGCGTAGTAAATTTCTATTGATTTTAGGGTTGGTTCTCAGCATGCAAAATGTGCTTGCTCAAGGCTGTTCTCAATGTAAAATGTTAGCTGAGCAAGGCCACGGCCTCGATGAAAATAGTTTTGCCGGCAACATCAATGGCGGCATTCTATACCTCATGCTGATTCCTTACCTTCTTTTACTCTTTCTTTTTCGCAAACCAATTTTAGGTTTTCTAAAAAGCTTTTTCAAGGCGAAGGCCCATTAATCCCACTCAATCACTAACTTTCCTGTGGTCAGCCCGGCGCCTAAAGCATCGTGGGCTTCAAAAAAATCTTTTGCTTTATATGTTTTAATTTCAGGCAACTGCAACTTTTGTTGTTCGTACAGGCCCATCAGTGCTGCCATTGCATTTTTAATCAATAAAGGATGTGCATCTGCCAACTTCAGCATATTGACGCCCAAAATATTTTTAGACTGCATCATGAGCCCTATCGGCAAAAGGAAACCCATCTCCCAAAGAAATTTTAATTTCCCAAGTAGACCTTTTCTATTAGCAAGTTCAGAACCACCAAACAAAAACAAACGACCACCCGAACCCAATAAGCTCAGATCGGTTTTCGCACTTTTAGCCCCGATCGGATTGTATGCTACATCCAAAGTATGGCCTCCAAGAATTGCCTTCACTTGCGCTTGGTAATCATGCTTTTTATAATTGATGACGTGTTGCGCACCTAAAGACTCAATGTAAGGAAACTTGTAATCTGAACCCGTACTCGCAATCACAGTAGCGCCACGCAAACGCGCGAGCTGAATCAAAAAGCTTCCTACTCCGCCAGCAGCAGCATGCACAAGTACTTTATCATTTGGCTGGATGGGCGCTAAGATATCGGTCATGTAATATGCAGTGACACCTTGAGTAGCAAAAGGAAGTGCCTGTGCAGCATGCATGTGCTCAGGGATTTCAAGGACAGCGTCTGCCAAGGTGATGGCATGTTTCGCATAAGCGCCAAAACGTGTAAAAGCCAAGACGCGTTTGCCCAAAAGTTGTGGTGGGGCATTTTCTCCCACTTCAATGATTTTTCCGACCAATTCATAGCCCAATACACAAGGCATGGGTGGTGCTTCTCGGTACAAACCCAAGCGGGCCATAACATCAGCATAATTGAGCCCAAAAGCCTCTACCTCGATGAGTACCTCAGCACTTTTAAGAGCGCTAATTGAAATTTCCTGTCTTTGAAAAGCCGTTTTAGCAGTACCTGTCTGCGTCAGGACAAAAGCCTCCGTTTGCATCAGAATCTGGCGGTGATACCTCCAATTACTTGAATAGGCTGAACAGGGTAGCTATACCAACGGTTATAGCGTTGCGCTGCTAAATTATTGGCTTGTAAGAAAATAGATACACGTGGTGTGTAGCGGTATTCTAAGCCCAAGTTAATGTCTACAATGGTTCCTAAATTGACATAATACTGCCCTTGATCTGTTGAAAACGCATCAGGTGTATCAGCAGACACAAGTGCTTTTCTTCCGGTTTCAATATTGGCGTCTAGCTGGCCATAGAATTTGTTGTTTAACTGATAAGAACCGCGGGCAATAAACTGCAGCTGTGGCAGATTCCAAGCAAAGGCCTCGTGGTATAATAAGAACATGTTGTAACGACCCAATACATCAATCTTTAATTTTTCGCCATTTTGATAACTTACCGAGCCTTCAAAGGTGGTTTGTGAAAGCGTATCATAGATGACAGTGAGGTAGTTGTCATAGATAAAGTTGGTATCCGTAACAAAGAACGCTTTGTTTTCAATGTGCATAAAATGCACCCCAAGATTGAAACTCAATTGCTGGCTCAGTGTCCCTTTAAACCCACCATAAATATCGTACGGGTTGTGTTCGTTGCGCAGCGCTACATTGGTTCTGATAAACGGATTCACACTGGTTAAGCCTTGCAGTGTATTTTGCTTCAGACCACCCTTCAAACCAATGTAAGGAATAAAGATATTGTTAAATAAGCTGTACTTAAACTCTGCATTTGGATACACATAAAAATCAGTGCCGCTCTCATGAACATCGCCGGTAATCGTGACACCTAATTCAACTTTTAAACGGTCATTGAGTGCTTGTGTCCAAACACCTGGTCTAAAATCGATGATGGTATTGTTCTTTACAAAACCAGTGTCTCCTGGGGCAACGATAGTATCTACAAATCCTCTTCTATAGTTGTTATAACGCAAACCTAAATCAGCATAGAAATACTCGTATTTGTAATTATACCACGCTCTGGTTTTGAATTGCACATTGTTCTCTTTGCTGCGAAAAACCTTTGTTGAATCAAGTGGTCGGGTCAGAAAATTTTGATACGCCCCTTGAAAAGATAAATTCAAACGAGCAGAATCGCCTCTGAGCCAAATGTATTCAGCTGTTCCCTTACTGAGTTGGAATCTTTGCGCAATGGAATCTGCAGTAATTGTCGTGTTAGAATCTAAAGGAATTCCGTAGTAATGAAACCCATTATTCTGATAATAACCGTCGGCTTTGATCTGATAATTGCGCTCGTTGTAGCGCCCGTATAAATGGGCTGCACTGCGGTCATATTGAGCCGGCGCATAAAGCACTTTGTTGCGATCTTTGATGTCGCCAAAAGAACTGAGATGCGTAATATTTGCACCGTAATGCAAGTTGCGAGACTGATCAGAACCAAAACGAATTTCGCCCAAAGGCATAATGACCGAGCCAATTCCAGCCTTCACATAAAAAGGATAGAGTTTGTCAAGTTTCTCAGTGGTTTCAACGGTAGCTGCTTCAATCGTATCGAGCAAAATTTTGGTTTCAGCCTGGAAAAACAACAAAGGATAATCCTTGACAGGGCTTGCCTTTACAGAATCTATGATTTTAGGAAATTCTAAAATACGCGAGGCAGGCTCTACTTGCTGATTGGTTGTGGTATAGCCAACTAAATCCTCTTGAGCAAAAGATGTGAGGATCAGACCAATACAAAATAAGGTGGTGGTGAATAACTTCATGTTTTATTCTTCGTTGATTTCGATTTTCATTTCAGGCTGCTTCTCTTCTGAAGCAGGCGGATTCTTCAATTGCATGAGTTCATCCCAAAGGTCAGACGCTTCAGACAACACGCCGTCTTGTTGATCCGGATAAAAATCAAGCACAGATTTCAAAGTTTGCTCTGCTTGGAATAGATCTTCGTGCGCAATGTGCACACGCGTTTGCAATAAAAGCCCTTTGGCTACCCAATAGTTGTAGCTCGGCTTCATTTTTAAAAGTGCTTTGATCTCTGTTTCAGCTTCGTCATACATTTTCTGACTAAAATAGATGTCGGCCAATAAATATTTGGCTTCAGAACCCATTGCTGTAGTCGTGTTTTTAACTAACCATTCTAGTGAAGTCTTTGCTAACTCATATTGTTTGAGGTGGTAATTTGCCAAGCCTTTAGCGTATTCTGCCTCTACTCTCAGCACTGGGGTGAGGGCAGCATTTTCTAACACGAAGTCAGCATTTGAACGCGCCAGCTCATAGTTGGAACCCAAAAATGCACAACGCATGATACCAAGTTTGGCGTCAAAAGTACTTGTTGGTTTTGCTGCAACTGTTTCCAATTTCTGGTAATACTGCAATGCTTTTGTGTAATCTTTTCGGATGTAATGATAAGCGGCTGTTTTGGCAGCTGCATATTCGGCGTAGGTAGTCAGGTTGGTGGCTAAATACTTTTCAAATTGTTGGATGGCTGCCACAGAATCTTTGGTTCTGAGCAAGCTGTTTCCAAGATAAAAATAAGTCTCATTGACATATCGTCCATTCGGGAATTTGGTCATGTAGACTTCGAATTTCTCAACGGCTTCTCTATAATTGGTGTCTTCATAGGCAGCCAATGCCGGCGAGTAGAAAATGTTTTCTTTTTCTTCAGTAGAAATATTGGCACACGGATATTTATCAATGACCTCTGACGCTAAATCAGGTTTCTTCTGTGCGTTGTAGACATCGATCAGGTTCATGACTACTTTTTTACAGATTTCGCGCTGCTGCTCATAAGTACTTAAAATCTCGAGGTAAGCCGCTTCAGACTTGGTGTAGTCCCATTTTTTGTAATAGATATCTGCCACATCTAACTTAACGTCAAGCGTATACGGTGACTTCGGAAACTCAGATAGAAAAGTCTGATACGTACTGAGTGCCTGATCGTAATTCAATTGTGAGAAATAAGTTCTCGCCAATTCATATTGGGCATTCATGCGGTATTTTGAAGCGGGAGCTTCTTTGAGCAATTTAGTAAGCGTTAAGGCTTTATCTGGCAGTTGGCCATTGAAACCTTGGGCTTTTGCTAAATAAAAGAGCGCCTTGTCATTCAAAGGAGAATTGAGGTTGTAAGCCTGTTGATAATATTGAATAGCCTGCAAATTCTGCTTGTTCACATAATAAGCATCAGCCACGCGGAAAGTGGCATCTACTACTTTATTAGTTTTGTCCGGATTCAGTTGTAAATAAGTTCTAAACGACTGAATCGCTTCATCTCTTTTTCCTTGATCTAAATATGCATAACCGATGTTGTAATAAGCGTCTACTTTTTCAGGCAAGGAATTAGAGGCTGGTGAATTGATGAAATCGCGGTAGGTATTAATTGCCCCACTTAAATCATTTTTGCGGTAAAGAATATCGGCCATCCAATAACGCGATAGCGCTACCATCTGTGGGTCCATTGGATACGTGCTTACCTTTTTGAAAGCCTCATAGGCATCTTGCATTTGCCCTTTTTGGAACAACTCAACCCCATAATTAAAGGCCACTGTTTGGTAGACTTTTTTGAGCTGCGCATCCTTTGAGGCCAATTTATCAATAGACTCTAGGGCTTTTGCAAAATTTGAGGTGTTGGTGTAAACATTGACAAGGTATTGATACACATCTCTTTTGCGCTTTGACTCAGGGTAACGACTCAAGTAATTTTCAAATGCGCGTACCGATTCATCATAAGGGTTGATATCTACCTTGAAAGAAATAACGGCAAATTGAAAAAGTGCATCCTCCTGAATTTGAGGTAAACTATTCATTTCAGCAGCGCGTTCAAAAGCACTTCTGGCAGGCAATAGTTTATTCAATTTAAGATACGCATCGCCAATTTGGTACATCGCAATATGCCCAAGGCTATCTGAAACTCGGGTTACTTTGTCGAAATTCTTGATGGCTTTGTCGTATTGCTGCGTTTTGTAATAGGCATAGCCAAACTCGTAATAATCATCGCGGGTACCGCGGGCATTTTGATGGTATTTCTCTAAATAAGGAAGGGCTTGTTCAAATTTCCCTAACTGATAATAGGCATTCCCGATGATGTGCTGAATGTCAAACTCATTGTTGACAAAACTACAATTCAAGACTGTCGGAGCAAAGTCAATCACTTCCTGAAACTTACCTTGTTTGTAAAGAATTTGTGCAATGTAATAGGGCACCACACCACAATAAGTAGAATCTTTTTGCAAAGCTTTAAAGCCTTCTAAGGCCTCTTGCAAAGAAGAACGTGTGTAACTGATGTGTGCATAGTAATACAATGCCGGCTTCGCATATTCGGTGGTGCCATCTTTGATGTCTTTAAACGCAAGATAGGCCGCATCTTGATCTTCATTTTGATAGGCCGAATAACCCAACTTGAAAAGTACTTCTTCTTTTTGCTCGGCTTTTAAATTTCTGACATTGATGTCCTTGTAAGCGCGTTGTGCGGCAATGAAATCTTCGTTTTTGAAATGATACGCCCCAATTCCTACAGCAATTTCAGTGCGGTAATTGTTTTCTGGGTAGGTTTTATTAAAGGTTTCCAACAAGGGAATGGCATCGTTGTTATAGAGCTGCAAAGCAGACATCCCTTCATAGTAATGCGCCTTGATCAAAAAAGGATCGTGCTCATTGCGCTTGTTTTGCTGACAAGCATTGATAAAGGTCCTGAACTCTTGCTTGGCTTCGGCAAACTGAGCTTTAGTATACAAATCCTCGGCATTGAAAAAAGCCGCATTTTCACCACTGTATTTGGTGGATTCCTGCGCCCAAAATAGCATTGGGAAGCACAACAGGAAGACAAGATAACGCAAGTTACGATTCATAGTATGTAAAATTACTAGGGGCAAGTGCCCAATCTGCTCCCCTATCCAAAAGTTTTAAACCTGAATTTGTTAAGATAAAATCGAGTAAAATTTATTTTGGTTACGACTTAATGAACACATTTGTCTAAAATTATCGCTTGTGTCAACTGTCATCTCTCTAAGAAACGCCAAAATTTACCAACAAGAAAAATTGATTCTTGACAATCTCGACCTCGAATTGGAAGAAAAAACATTTGCCTATTTAATTGGTAAAACCGGAAGCGGAAAAAGTAGTTTGCTTAAAACGCTTTATGCTGAATTGCCGCTTACTGAAGGTACTGGAAGTGTTTGCGGCTTTGAACTTAAAGGCCTTAAACGCAAGCAAATTCCGTTCTTGCGCAGAAAAATTGGCATTGTGTTTCAGGATTTTCAGTTGCTCACCGATCGCAATGTCTTAGACAACCTCAAGTTTGTTTTGGGTGCAACGGGCTGGAGCGATAAAAAACTCATTGAGCAACGCGCCATGAACTGCTTGCAACTCGTTGGCATTGAGAAAAAGGCAAAAGATTTCCCGCATCAGCTTTCCGGAGGTGAACAGCAGCGTGTTTCAATTGCCAGAGCGCTCTTGAATAAACCCACCCTTATTTTAGCAGACGAACCTACCGGAAATCTGGACCCCGCGACCTCAAAAGAAATCATGGAATTGCTTTTGGCGGTTGCCAAAGAAGAAAACACAGCTATTTTGATGGCCACCCACGACATGCAAATGGTGGCGCATTTTCCGGGCAGAATTTTAGAAGTAAGCGAAGGAAAAGTAATCGAACAGCGCTAGGAAAGCTCCCCGACTACAGCTGTCGCTAAAAAATTCGGGATTGCTTCTTTTGGAAGATTAGCTAAAGCAAACATGCTTTTCGTAATGGCCGCTTCTGCTGTTAAGTCAGCACCACTAATTACACCCGCTTTTTCAAAAAATACACTGGTCTGATAGGCCCCTTGTCTGACCGATCCGCTTTGACATTGCGTAATATTGAGTACGATTCCGCCGGCTGCAATGAAGTCTTGAACTGCGCTTTGAAAAGCTAATTCACTAAAAGCATTGCCAGCACCAAAGGTTTCGAGTATCACAATTTGAAAACTTGGATATTGCAACAAGGATGTGTAAGCAATTGTTGGAATACCCGGATAAAGTTTCAATAAACCAACCTGATTACTTAATGAAAGCTGACTTTTCAAACCCTTTTCATTGGTACGGAAAAGCCGTTCTTTAAACCACTCTAGATTTACGCCAGCTTTGGCTAATAAAGGATAATTTGGAGACTGAAAGGCCTCAAATTGATGCGCCGACACCTTAGAGCTGCGATTGGCTCTAAACAAACAATATTCAAAATAAAGTGCTACTTCTTGTACCATGGGCTCGCCTTTGTCATCTTGAGCCGCAGCAATTTCAATAGCGGTAATGAGATTTTCTTTACCGTCTGTTCTGATGATGCCAATAGGGAGTTGTGAACCCGTAAAAATGACTGGCTTTTTGAGGCCTTGCAACATAAAACTCAAGGCGCTTGCGGTGTAAGACATGGTGTCGGTGCCATGAAGCACCACAAAGCCATCAAATTGCGCATAAGATTCCGTGATCCAACTGGCAAGTGTATGCCAATGTTCAAGCGTGATTTCTGAAGAATCGACAGGCTGCTCAAAACTTCGAACGCTCAGTTCTAAATCAAAGCGCTGCAGTTCAGGGATGTGAGCGTGGAGGTGCTCAAAATTGACACTTTCAAGTGCCCCTGTTTGGGCATTGGTGATCATGCCAATAGTGCCGCCGGTATAGATAAGTAAAATCTTACGCATGCTCGAAAGTAAGAAATTTTTCCAAGGCAAATAAACGAATGGCGTTGGCACTCGTGAGCGCCTCAATTTCTGGCACTGATAAACCAAGGCATTCGTGCAATTTGCCAACTACTTCGGTCATGTAAGCAGGTTCATTGCGTTTTCCTCTGTAAGGAACAGGTGACAAATAAGGGGCGTCTGTTTCAAGCAATAAGCGGTCATGAGGAATATGGGCAACTACCTCAGCCAAGCCCGCATTTTTATAGGTTAGAACACCACCTATTCCGAAATAGAATTGCTCGTATTTCAAAATGCGTTGCACTTGTTCTTTGCTGCCAGTAAAACAATGAAACACCCCGCTTAATTCTGGTGTCCATTCTTCGTCTAGAATGGCAAAAAGTTCTTCAAATGCCTTTCTGACATGAATGGCAATGGGTAATTTGAGTTTTTTAGCCCATTGAATCTGAAGTCGAAATGCCGCTTGCTGTTCTGCTAAAAAAGTACTGTCCCAATAGAGGTCGAGGCCGATTTCTCCAACGGCGCAATAGCGCTCTGGCGCAGCGAAAAGCTGCGCCTCAATGGTGGCAAGTTCTTGCTCCCAGTTTTCTTTTACATAAGTTGGATGCAAGCCCATCATTGGGATACAATTAGTATGGGCAGCTGCCAAAGATTCAAGGGGCGCAATACTTGCTACGTCTATATTTGGCAACAAAATAGCCCCTACACCCGAAGCACTGGCTCTTTGGAGCATGAGGTCCCTGTCGGCGTCAAATTCTTCGGCATAAATATGCGCGTGCGTGTCAATGATCATTGCGCTGCTCTTGCTGCTAAATAGTTTTCCCAGGCCCAAGCATCGCGGATGGCGTCTTCAATGGTTAAGCGTGCTGTCCATCCTAATAATTCTTGGCCTTTGGTGGCATTGGCATAAATTTCTACAACATCTCCTGCCCTTCTTGGACCAATTTGATGCGGCAAAGCCTTTCCTGTTACTTTTTCAAATGCGTCGACAATTTCAAGAACATAGCTGCCAGTGCCGGTGCCAATATTGACGGCTTCTAGCAAACCATTTTCTGCTTTAGCTAAAAATTCAAGGGCGGCTACGTGCGCTTCTGCAAGGTCTGTAACGTGGATGTAGTCTCGGATACAAGAGCCATCTCGGGTAGGGTAATCATTGCCAAAGACTGTTAAATGAGCGTGCTTGCCAATTGCTGTTTGCGTCACAAAAGGCAACAAGTTATTTGGTTTTCCAATTGGATATTCGCCGATAAGTGCCGATGCATGGGCACCTACCGGGTTAAAATAACGCAAGTTCATGAGCTTGCTTTTGGCTGAACTTTTATGAAAGTCTGTAATAATTTGCTCGCCCATCCATTTGGTAAACCCATACGGAGATTCTGGCGCTTGTTTCGGAGTGCTTTCGCTGACTTCTTTTTCACCTTTTGGCTCTCCATAAACGGTGCAAGACGACGAAAACACAAAGTTGCGCACATCGTGCTTCTCTAGCATACTGAGTACATTGATCAGGCCCACCAGGTTGTTCTGATAATAAGCCAACGGCTTCTCAACAGATTCACCGACCGCCTTATAGGCCGCAAAA
>JACCDN011163324.1_pt1 | contig 17365 bp, 19 predicted proteins | sample 7441691 | NCBI WGS metagenome assembly JACCDN01 (sample SAMN15323439, study PRJNA562643) | freshwater metagenome | isolation source: river surface water | place: USA:Blue River Watershed | collected 2017-08-16
ATCACGAAGCATTAAACAAGCTCCTTTTTGATGCCTCAAAAAGTGTCGTAGTCGGTGCAGCCTATCGTCATTACAAGTATCCTAAGCGCAAATACAAAGTCGTTATGCTCGCGCTCCAAGAGGACAGTCAAAAGGTTTGCGTGATTTACCAAGATATCGCTCGGACCGACGCACCACCCTTTGTACGCAACCTCGACTCTTGGCTAGAATCTGTCGAGTGGGAGGGGTTAGTAGTCCCTCGCTTTATTCGTATAGAAGAGTCATAAATAAGCTATACTAAATTATATGAAGTTTGTGTGGCCCTGGAATAAACCCAAGGATAACTACTGGTTCCTTTTGTTATTTATAGTAGTCGCTCAGTCGGCAGGTCTCCTCGGTAGTCTCTTTACTTTTTCGGCTATCCCCACATGGTATGCAACACTCGATAAGCCATTTTTCTCTCCACCCAACTATCTCTTTGGTCCTGTCTGGACGACTCTCTATACCTTGATGGGTGTCTCAGCCTACCTGATATATCGTCGCTATCAGTTTGATAAAAAAGCCAAGCTATTTTGGCAGGTATACTGGACTCAGCTTATCCTCAACACACTATGGTCTATTCTCTTTTTTGGCTTTAAAGAGCCAGGTCTTGCCTTTGTTGAGATCGGTGCTCTTTGGTACTTTATAGTACGCACTATCCAGGAGTCAAAAAAGCTTAACAATACAGCATCATACCTATTGTATCCATATATCGCATGGGTTAGTTTTGCTGCTCTTCTCAATCTCGCCATCTACATGTTAAACTAATACCAATTATGTCCATCAAGACTATTCTAAAGACAGCAGTTATACCCTTAGCTTTTAGTTTTCTAGGAGCTTTTCTAGGTGTATCTCTGTTTGAGTACTACGAGTCACGTCCACAAAGTCACATCAAGAATTTTTATCGTGGTGAGATGGCGACTGTGGTATCACCTCAAACACTTAAAAAGTATATTGACGAAAAAAAGACAGAATATATCCTGATAGATCTACGTAGTCAGGGGGAGTACGAAAAAGAACATTTTGTCACTGCCATAAATATCCCAGCTAGTAGTATGAACGAAGAACAGCTTGTTGCTTCTTTTGCTCGTTTACCCAAAGATAAAGAGATCATTGTCCATTGTTACAGTGCGTACTGCACCCTTGGTCGCCAGGTAGGCGAAGCGCTTGCAAACAATGGTATCTATGTCAAAGAGCTAACTGTCGGCTGGAGCGAACTACGTTACCATTGGGATCTCTGGAACCCAGGGGCAGGTGTAGAAGACGGCAAAGACTACATAACCACAGGCAAGGCAGATCCTAGCAATACTCCCATTATCCCATGCACCGAAGGTGTATTTGGCTGCTAAAGTGCCCAGATAAATAGTTTATATCTATACTCCCCTTTTCTTCTTTGTTGACAAATGCGAATAGTTCGCAATATAATATGCGAAAGGTTCGCATATGACAAATACTGAAATACAAGAAATCCTATCTCGCAAAGGCCTCTCACTCATGGGCGGCGATGTGATTAGACCTACCCGGCTGATAGATAGCAAACCCAGCTTACTCAGTCTAGAAAGCAATATTGTTACTAGTATTAAAAAACGCAATGCAGGTGGGACCAAGTTAGATCAGCTCGGGATCCAGTTTGTCTTAGGGCTCGGGATCGGATCTATCTGTGTTATCAAAGACCCCAAGAATTATTTGGCATACGGAGTAGTGCACCCTGATTCTAGTTACAAAGAAGGTCGTTTAGTTTTGGCACAGATTGGCAAGATTACGAGTGATGGTTTTTGGACTCCGGAACACCTCAATCCCGCTAAGCCAGACAAACTAAATATGGATGAACTAGTTAGTACCGCATCGGCGCTCTCGCAGCTCGCAACAGTTGGTGATCATAGTCGGCCGGGTTTTGCTGGCATTGCTGACCCCAGACATTTGGGTAGCGTTATGTCTACCGCCATCTCCGCTAGTAGAGCAGCCGGACTTGTAAGTAGTGGTGACTTTGATCAACAAGTCCATATCGCTGACGCTTGGGAAAAAAGTCGATCTATGGTTAGTATTATCTCAAAAAGTGATCCTGGAGATATTGCTTTGTTGCCGATCCCAATGACAGTTCGTAGACCAGTACTCGAGATCGATCCTGAGCCTGACATGGCAATATTCTTTCCCAGGTATTTAGTAGACCAAGATGATCTAGATAAACGATCTATCCTGACTCCACAGTCTGCAACTCAGGAAGGAGCGCTAGAGTTACTTCAAGCTATGGCGTATCACCAAGTAGTTAAGTATCGAGCAGGTGATGGATTTAGTCGTGTTGTAGATTCACATCGCTAAGGTAATATGACAGTCGAATATGCTACTATTCCGCCTGCCGAAACAGATGATCTGATAGGAGATTTTTTCCAACTAGTCGAAGCACCATCTGTCGCAGTAGATTCCGTCGCCAAAGCGGAGTCTAGCGGCTACTTTGCAGAGACACTTAGTTGGTTAGAATCAGTCGATAATACTGAGAAATCGTACAACATGAGTGTTGTATACGATATTCAAAATCAGGCTATCTCGCAACAATTATTATGTATGTGTTCGCAGCATTCAACTATAGCTAACACCACCATGACTTCCCACGCTATGTTCCCCGAATCGTACAATCAAGCTACATTCTATGGTATGCAGGATTCGTTGGGATTAGACTCTCATGTTGGACATGAGCACTGTAGTTGTGGAGGTCACTACAAAGACGGTAAATGTGAAGAGTGTGGTAGTCTAGAACATAATGACTAATATTGTTCCTGTTGTACTTATTACCGGTTTTTTAGGTGCAGGCAAGACTACCCTTATCAACCAGCTGCTCCACGACCATCCAGAAAAAAAGATCTCATTAATCCTTAATGAGTTTGGAGATATCAAACTGGAGTCCAAATTTGTCGAGGTCAAAGGTCTGGGTATGGTCTCCGAATTGTCAGGAGGATGCTTGTGTTGTGTCGCGAACGTCGATCTGCCTAGAGTCATCCGCTACACTCTAGAGAATGCACCAAGAACAGAATATCTAATTATCGAGGCATCAGGACTCTCTGACCCCGACCCAGTCCGCGCTACCCTAACTAGTCCTGAGCTCTCATCTCTCATTTCGCTAAACACAGTACTAGCGGTCGTCGACGCCGACAACTTTGGGAGTGTAGCTGTAGATCACCCTCTAGTCCTATCTCAGATCGCTGAGGCAGACTACGCGCTCCTCTCAAAAACAGCTAGTCACACAAAAGAGGAGATAAACGAACTAGTTAGCCGTGTCTCATCAATTGGCCTCGGTACCAAAACATTTGTCTGGGATAGTAGTTTTGACACTAGTATCATCTTTGAGCCATCCCTTACTACCCATCCAAAAGAAATCGAGGGCCACCATCACACTCATGCTCAGTATGACCAATATTATTATTTGAGTAATGAGTCCCACGACATCAACAAATTATCACGCGTAATATCTCAATTGGCTGACAATATTCTTAGAGTCAAAGGATATAGTGATAGTTATCTACTACAAAAAGTAGGTAGTCGTGTAGATATTAGAAAATCAGAAAGTAAAGAGATTGATAACAAAACAGCGATCCTAGTTATTGGGACCAATCTAAACAAAGAACAACTTGAACAGTCATTTGCATCTGCGATCGATTCGCAGTAGAATATACTGATGCAAAACATTCGCACGAAACAATTATTAGAAGGAGCTGGGATAGAGGTAACTGCAGCCAGAACACGAGTCCTTGATATCTGTCTCAATGCGTCTTCTCCACTCTCTGTGGCAGATGTTGCAAAAAAAGTAGGTAGTACCGCCCATCTCGCAACCATTTATCGGACCCTCGAAAAATTAGCGACAGCCAATCTTTTAACGAGAGTCGACTTTCAGGAAGGCAAGTTTCGCTACGAGTATGTACATGATCACCATCATCACGCCGTCTGTGAGAGCTGTGGCAAAGTAGCCGAAGTCCAGGATAAAAGACTAGAGAATGTTATGGAAAACGTAAACGTAGGTAGCGGCTTTAGCATTACCCGCCATGCTCTCGAATTATTTGGGCTCTGCAGGAGCTGTCAAAAGAAAGGTTAAGTTATGTCTATCGAACTACTCTCTATTATTGGAGCCACTCTCCTAATTAGTTCTGGGTCTCTAGTTGGTGTCCTAGCTATCTCCATCAAACCAGTCATCTTAAACAAGATCCTACTCCCTCTAGTCTCTCTCTCCGCTGGGACAATGCTCGGGGCCGCATTCCTCCATCTCTTGCCAGAGAGCGTCGAGACTATGGATCCACATTTAGCATTTCAGTTAGCGCTATTCTCCTTTATTTCCTTTTTCTTGCTAGAGCGCTTTCTCCATTGGCGACACTGCCACGACGAAGCTCATCTGACACGACACACCATTGGTTATATGAACTTAATCGGCGATGGTATTCATAATTTTATCGATGGCTTGCTCATCGCTGCATCCTTTGCCGCTGGTGACACACTAGGTTTGGTAGCAGTACTCGCCATTGCACTACACGAGATACCTCAGGAGATTGGAGATTTTGGGGTACTACTACACTCCGGTTTTACCCGCACCCGCGCTCTAGTTGCCAATATCTTGGTCTCACTCACCGCAGTCTTTGGTGGTGTGCTCGGATATTTCCTCTCTCACCAAACAGAGATTTTTGCCTCATATTTAGTCCCTATCGCCGCAGGCGGATTCTTGTATATCGCCGGCGCTGACCTCATCCCCGAATTAAAAGAGGGTAAAACCAGCAAAAAAACTTTAGCCACTATCCTTATGTTTATCTTAGGTATTGTTCTAATGTCCCTAATCTCTCACCACGAATAAAAGTTATCTTCGACTACCATACCAGTAACTAGCAATCAGTGTAGTGAGTGGGACGGCAGCAACGAGACCAATAGATGCAACGAGTGTCCGGACTATCTCTTCGGCCAGAGCTTCGTAGTTAAGTAGGTCTATGTATCCAATTTGTGAAACAACAAAAAGTAGTAGTAGCGGTAGTGCACTGCCTGCATAAACTAATACGAGTGTATTAACGAGTGAGGCTATGTGGTCGTGACCTATCCTCATAGCTCGCAAAAATAGCTCACCCATCCCGAGGCGATGATTGGCGCTCTTTAGCTCTTCGACGATTGACGCTTGCGAGATCGTAATATCATCCAGTACTCCGAGCGACCCTATGATCATCCCGGCAAGAAGTAGTTTGTAAAAACTCTCTCGCGGGAGAGTATCTAACAAAAATCCTGCTTCCTCACTCCCGAGACCTGTCAGTCCTGCTAGGTTTCCATAGATCAAAGCGAGTAGTCCTGTGACAATAAGTGCACCGAGTGTCCCCATGATCGCGATTACGGATTTTGAGTTAACTCCGTGCGAAAGGAAATAGGAGACCATTAGTATCACCACACTTGCTAGTAGTGCGATTATTATTGGATTACTCCCAGCGACTATCTGTGGTAGTACAAACTTAAAGATTACAACAAAAGAAAATACGAGTCCTAGCAGTGACCTAACTCCGTGCATACCCGACACCAGTAGTACTACGATCACAAATAGTAGTGTCAAAGAAACTAGGCTCGGTAGTCGATATTTCTCGCCTATGATAAAAATTCCACCCTCATCTTTGTAGCTCACGAGATCGCCTACCTGAGTATTGTTGGTTCCGTCATACGACAGTGCTTGGACACTGCCGGCATTAGTGATCAAAGTAACTTCACGGTGTGGCAGTGGTTCAGGGATCGGATCAGTTATATTGCTTACTCGCCCGACAGTATCCGGCATCGGGATGATACGGCTAGCAAAGAATACTAGTGGCAGTAGTAGGATAGCGATGATGGTCGTCAAATACTTCATAGTTAGTTAAAAGTATTGTACCAGTCTTCGTATATATCAAACTATCTCATAGTGTATAATAAGCTTATGAAAATGCGATTACACAAGTTCATGGCTAACTGTGGTATTGCCTCTAGGCGCAAGAGCGAGGCTTTGATCCAAGAAGGAGTTGTTAAGGTGAATGGGAAAATTGCCGTTATCGGTCAAATTATTGACTCCTCAATCGATCAGGTCGTAGTCCGAGGTCAAAAGCTCCGCGCACCAGAGGGCCACGTCTATTACCTGGTAAACAAACCTAGACAGGTGGTCTCAACTACTAGTGATCCAGATGGTCGCCGTACCGTGACTAGTCTAGTCAAATCAAAAAAACGTCTTTATCCGGTTGGTCGATTAGACTATGATTCTGAAGGGTTAATGCTCCTAACTGACGACGGCGAACTAGCCCAAAAACTGACTCACCCAAAATACGAAACCAACAAAACTTATCGAGTGTTAGTCAAAGGAAACATAACCGAAAAAGCTATCAGATACTTGGAAACTGGTGTAACCATCGAAGGCAAAAAAACCGCTCCTGCCAAAGTCGAAATAGTCGAAAAACAACCGAGTAACACATGGATTGATATTACGATTCACGAAGGTCGTAATCGTCAGATCCGCAAAATGTGCGAGGCAGTGTCATACCCTGTTCTGCAACTGATCCGTACCAAGTTAGGAGACTGGGAGCTCGGTAACCTCAAGTCGGGTGAAGCGCGACAGATTAACATTGACTCTTAGCACTCTATGAGCTACACTGCTAGATTATGACAGATACAAAGCACATCGAGCATGATAATGCCCGAGAAATGCCTCCAGACGCAGAGCAGTCTGGGAGGCGCTATACCATATACCCTCTCCCGACTAGGCATACCGTCCCTATCGTCCCTGTTCGTGATGTGGTGATCTTCCCGACTAACGAGATCGTCCTCACTTTTGCCCGCAAAGAATCAATTAGCGCGATCAATCAGGCCTTGGCGACTAATCCCAAGCATATCGCTATCTTTACCCAGATAAACAGTGAGGTCGACTCACCTACCGCCAAGGATCTCTATACTATCGGGACCCTCGCGAGTGTAGAGCGAACACTCAAAAACGACGATGAGCTAAACGTACTTGTCAAAGGAATTAAGCGGGTCAAACTAAACAACATTAATACTGAGGGTAGTGTCCAGCTCGCCGAAGTCGAAGAGATCAAAGAGTCCAAAGTATTTGATGAAGAACTAGAGGCGCTTGGACGTCGGGTAAGCGCACTATTCAAAGATGCGGTTGGTATGGGTAAAAGCGTGGAGTTTACCAACTTTATGCGTCTGATGGGTGGGGTCTCAGCTAGCGAGCTCTCAGACCAAATCGCTGCTGTCCTAAACGTAAATACAACCACACGTCAAAAACTACTTGAGACACTAGATCTCAAAGTTAGGTTGTATGCAATCAACGACCTACTAACGAAAGAGATCAAAGTCCTAGAAATAGAAAAAAGTATCGCGAGCAAAACTCAGGCTAAGTTTAGTAAAAGCATGAAAGAGTCGGTCCTTAGGGAACGTCTAGCAACCATCAAAGCTGAGCTCGGCGAGGACAACGATCCCGAGGAGCAAGAGTTGGATGAGCTCCAGGAAGCTATCGACAAGCTCAAACTTCCTAAGAAACACAAAGAAAAGTTACAAAAAGAGTTTACGCGACTAGAAAGAATGTCTTCGCACAACCCCGAGGCGGGTTATCTGCGCACCTATCTCGAAAACGCTCTCGAGATGCCCTGGGGTACAGTCACCCCAGATCACGTCTCACTAAAGTCGGCAGAGCGAATCCTCAACATCGATCATTATGGTCTCGAAGAAGTCAAAGAACGCATTCTCGAATATCTAGCAGTAATGAAGCTAAAAAAATCCAAATCCAAAAACAACAATGGAGTCTCACTCCCCACTATTCTCTGCTTTGTAGGCCCACCCGGTGTCGGCAAAACTAGTCTGGGCAAGTCGATAGCTCGCTCGCTCAAGCGCCGTTTTGTCAAAGTCAGTCTTGGTGGTATTCGGGACGAAGCTGAGATTAGGGGACACAGAAAAACTTATGTTGGCGCCATGCCAGGTCGTATTGTAGAGGGTATCAAAAGTGCCAAATCCATGAACCCAGTCTTTATGCTCGACGAGATAGATAAGATCGGCAATGATTTTCGGGGTGACCCGAGCGCCGCTCTCCTAGAAGCCCTAGACCCAGAACAAAATTACGAGTTTAGTGATCACTATCTAGAGATCCCCCTAGACCTCTCACAGGTTATGTTTATCGCAACCGCTAACATGCTAGACACTATCCCCTCAGCGCTCCGCGACCGCCTAGAGATTATTCGCTTTAGTAGCTATACCTCGCTCGAAAAATTTCATATTGCCAAAAACTATTTAGTTAGTAAGATCGCCGAAAAGAACGGACTAAAAGCTAAGGAGCTAAAGCTTAGTGATACCTTAATCAAAAGCATTATCAGGCTCTATACCCGCGAGGCCGGCGTTCGCGCGCTCGAGCGTGAGCTCTCCCGTCTAGCCCGCAAAGTAGCTAGGAGTATCGCTAGTGGCAAGACTACTCCAGCTATTACTACCAGTAACATCGCCAAGTTCTTAGGTCCTGCACGCTTTAGCGACAACCAAGCCGAGAAAAAGCACACTGTCGGAACAGTAACCGGACTCGCTTGGACTAGTGTTGGTGGCGAGATCCTGTTTATCGAAGTCTCCTTAATGCCTGGCTCAGGCAAGATCCAGATCACAGGTCAACTCGGCGAGGTGATGAAAGAGAGTGCGAGTGCTGCCTATAGCTACGTCCGTACTCACTACAAAGATTTTGGTCTCAAGAGTGATTTTTACAAAACCCAGGACATCCACATCCATGTACCCGAGGGTGCAGTACCAAAAGATGGTCCATCTGCAGGTGTTACTATGGCAACCGCTCTAGTCTCTGCTCTAACTGGCAAAAAAGTCAAAAAGACAGTTGCCATGACTGGTGAGATCACACTGCGTGGTAGGGTGCTCGAGATTGGTGGACTCAAAGAAAAAGTCATCGCCGCTCACGCCGCTGGTCTCAAAGAGATTATTCATCCAGATAGCAATACCAAAGATCTCGAAAAAATACCAAAAGAAGTTCGGGACGATTTAACTTTTCATGGTGTCAAAACAATCGACGAAGTCCTCGCTCTAGCATTCGTTTAACAGAACCTGCTACACTAGTATCATTACTACACAACTCTATGGAGTTTTATATGGTCAAATTAATTTTGAACGAACGCGAATTACAGGGCAAGCAAGGTGTGATGATCGTTTTATCATTCCTTGTGCTTTTTCTTTGCAATACTTTAGTGCTCTATCTTGCTAACCTAATGTTCCCAAACAACGTGGTGCTCGGCACTTTTGCACTAACTCCATTTTGGGCGCTCATGCTCGCAGGTGGCAAGTTAACCATGATCTCACTTCTCGTCATGTTGCTAGTGCCATATAAAGAATGGAAAACTAAAAAAGATCTCAAACCCTCCGACTGGATGAAGCTCTACTTTGTAGTTAACGCAGTTAGCTTATATTCTGTGACTAGATTTGCTGAGATCTACGGCCTCGGCGTCAGTAGTTGGGTGGTAATCATCGCTTTGGCACTCTTTATGGATGTAGTTCAGGGCATGACTATGATGCAGCTCGGCAAAGTTAAGATCAAGTAAAAAGGGGATCGATGTTCGACCTCCTGACACAGCTCGGTATCTTTTTAGTCTCAGCACTCGCACTCTGGTGGGGCACCGGGTTGGTAGTGGGTGCGATCACGAGTCTTGCTAGAACACTACACATCTCAGCCTTTACTCTCTCCTTTTTTATCCTCGGCATCATGACTTCGCTCCCAGAGACCACAATCGGGATCACTGCACTCTATAGAGATGAAGCCTCGTTTATGGTCGGCAACTTGATTGGTGGGACTCTCGTGGTGTTTCTCTTAGTTATTCCGCTCCTCGGGCTCTTTGGTAGCTCCGTCAACTTACCCAAGGTCATGCACCGCAAACAGTTAATCCTATCGCTCGTCACCATATTAGCTCCAGCACTCTTAATTGCTGACAGGACTCTCCATATTTGGGAAGGAGTCTTATTAGTTATCCTATACTTGGTTCTGTTTGTTGTTTTATCACGCAAAGAGAGTCTCTACGACAAGATAGTGTCTAGGCTCACTAGCCTAACGCACAAGAGTGAGCATCGTTTTATCAAAGTGGTTGCTGGTGTCGTCATAATCTTGGTTGCATCTCAGTTTATGGTTAATACAGCCGAATACTTTGCCACCACTTTTGATTGGTCACCTTTTGTAGTCGGGCTAATAATTGTCTCTTTGGGTACCAATATCCCAGAGCTATCACTAGTGCTTAGAGCTAGCTTGTCTGGCAAGTCCGAGGTAGCGCTAGCTGACTATATAGGGTCAGCTGCGACCAACACATTGCTAATTGGGCTATTTACCATCTTTAACCAGGGTAGCATTACCTTGCCCAATCACGCGCTCATTCGTATCGTAATCTTGGCTACATCACTCCTACTGTTCTACATATTTATTCGCTCGCAAAAGAAACTTACCAAAGCAGAGGCCTTGGTCTTACTCCTAATCTATGTTATCTTTGTAGTTATCGAGATAGGGCAAGCCTAATATGGTCAAATACAAAGAATACTTCAAAAAGATGTGTGATGAAAATAAGAAGGTGTTTGATGACTTCTTATTTATTCACAATCTCTACAAAGAAAACAAAAAAGCCAATCAGGTTATCTTTAATGAGCAAGGTATGGCAGTCCGGCGTATCATCGAAGACTGGGATCGGAGACTATGTAATACTATGGAGAAAGGGAATAACGCTACCTACTCAGCTAGACTCTCAGAAAAATTCTGGGGTGAGGTGCGTACCCTCTTTCCACTAATAGACTTTGTCGGTGCAACCATCCGATAGACTATTTCTCAGATTCCAAAAACTTGATTGCTGCATCCTTTGCCCAGGTTTCTTCGATGAAGCCAGTCCTACCTGATCCTTTTTTATAACGTTCGTAGTGTTCACGGGCTTTTTTATAGTAATCTTGGTGATACTCTTCGGCTGGGTAGAACTCTGTGTGTGGCAGGATCTCCGTAACTATCGGCTTGTCAAAAAGATCGCTCTCGGCTAGCCTATTTTTTGAGTCGATAGCAGCTTTCTGCTGCTCATTGTCATGGTAATAGATAGCTGTTGTATATTGGTATCCACGATCGGCAAACTGTCCAAGAGCATCTGTTGGATCCATGTGTGACCAGTAAACATCTAATATCTCTTCTATAGTAATAAGCGTTGGGTCATACGTCACCTGTACTGACTCGCGGTGTCGAGTATTGCCTTTTGCAACAGTCAGGTAATTTGCATCTTCCTCAGACCCTCCGGTGTAGCCCGATACAGCATCAACTACTCCTGGCTGCTCCTGGAAATTGGCTTCGGTACACCAAAAGCACCCGCCCGCTAGTGTGATAGTTTTGTAGTTACTGTTTGTCATAGTCTCCTTATTCTTTAATATCTTATCTTCTTTAATGCTAGTGGGTGCAAAGCGCTCAATTAAGCTCTCTTCTATTTTAATTGTCGCGCCGTAGCCTGCATCTAAGATCGCTGTCTCGATCCTTTTGTCATACCCACTCATGATCGCTAGACCAACTAGGATAATGAGAACTCCAAAACCACGCTTTATATTAACTGTTGCAGTCATATGATTAGTGATTTTTTTGACTAGCACACCGCCGTAAATAGCGATCAAAACGAGTGAGAACGCGAGCCCAGCCGTAAAGCCAAGGAGATATATCGTACCCTCGACAATCCCTATCGGTATGACGGTAGCAATTATATATAGGTAGGTAGGCGAGCAGGTCGTAAAAACTGGACCAAGCGCAGTTCCCGTCATCATGTCCCCTACATAACTATTCTTCTGTCTCCCAACTCCCATTACACCATTAGCCAAGTTGGTAATATTTTGTAGGAATGTAATCCTAGACCACAGGTTGGGTAGGGCAATTGCCAACCCTACTAGGATCAATATAGAGCCAGATAGAGTATTCCAAAAACTCTGTGGTACAGCAATTAGTAGGGTAGATGCCTTAAGTAGTAGCGTAAAGATAATCACTGATACAGAGAGTGAGGAGATCACTATGATTGACCTTTTAGATAGTTGGCGGTCCCCTCCGGTCGACGATCCGACTACGATCGGAAGTAGTGGGAGTATGCACGGAGCTAGTACAGTGAGCACTCCGGCTAGGATAGAGATTATAAAAAATATCATATTATTTTAGTTTTGAGACTATGCTCTCGATCGTCGATCCACCGCTCCATTTGGTTATCATATTCCCATCTTTGTCTACCTGAACCAAGGTGTGTTGTGTAGTTACACCATACTTTTTCTTAAGTTCTGTTTCGGTATCGTAATCAGTTTTTAAGATAGTGACATCTGCTGGGATTATAGACTTACTCTCCTCAATATTGGAGTTTAGTGCACGACATGTCGGGCACCAAGAGGCATGAAAGAATAAGACTACTCGACCCGTCTCAGCTTTGGATAGTTTTTCTGGAACATAGCTTTCGTAGCTTCCAATCGCCGCATCCATAACATTTTTTGACACAGTGCTTGTCTCGGTCTCAGTCACGACCTCTTTATTATTCGCTAGCTCTTCTTTAATCTCTGTTTGCTTTGGTGAGTATGCAGATATGCCAATACCAATGATCACTAGGATCCCGAGAGTTATAGCAACTGACTTATTCATATTTTTCTTTCATCTCATTAAATGAGCTCTTGATAATAGTAGATAGTATAGTACTATCTACATCACTTAGTTTTTTGATATATAGACATCCAACTCCAGTTTTGTGTTTACCTAGCCTCTCTAGCAGCTCTATATACTTATCAAACCCTGGCATGATGTAGATCGAGATTGCACTCTTACGCATCGAAAAAGCGGTCAGTGGCCAGTCCCCCTCCTGCCTGCTCCGCTCAGATTTGTAGTGATATGATCCATATCCGACAATGCTCGTCCCCCACATCTTGGGATCCATTCCAGTCGCGAGTTTAAAAATCTTGAGGAGTTCTTTTGCTTCATTCCTTCTGAGTTCATTACTCAGACTTGCTACATATTCAGTCACAGGTGTGTCATTAACCAAAGTCTTTATTGTGCTCATTGATGATATCTTAGCAGAATTAGTATGAGTTTTAGGAGCTAGTGTAGTTGATCAATTCTAGATACTGCTTCATCGCCCGACTCATCGAGAACTCATTTTTAATTAGCTCGCGCGCATTCTTCATCATAGTGACCCATTGTTCAGGTATTCCTGACTGATTCTTCTCGTAATACAGTGGCAGTATCTGATCACTGAGTGTGTCTAGCATGTTTTGTGTGAGATCAGTGTCAGATAAGGCCCAGCCTACTCCATACATTTCTACCTCATCCATCCACCCGTCCCGGGTAGATAGTGGCAGTACACCATTTAAGGCTGCCTTCATCCCACTAGTCCCACATGCTTCAAATCCAACAACCGGAGTATTGATCCAGACATCACAGCCACTAGTCATGAGGCTCGCTAACTCTAGGTTATAGTGAGGCAGATATACAGCGACTCCACTCAGGTCAGATGATAGGCGATACTGCAGCTCCTCTAGTAGTTCTTTTCCATCAGTATCAGCTGGGTGGGCAATCCCAGCAAACACAACTCTAATTGGTCTTTTAGTATCCCTCGCCATCTCCCCAAACTGCTTGAGCCGCTCAACCAACGCCAGTGGTCTCTTGTACCTCGCCATCCTTCGCCCCCAACCTAGCAGTAGATCACTCTCACCCCACTGTATACCGGTCTGCTCTTTGATCACCTGCAAGAGTTTTTGTTTGTTACGTTGGTGCTGACTCCACATCTCATTCTCTCCAACTCTGTCCCAGGTCGGCAGATGAATCCCATTGGTAATCGGCGTCATTGGGTGATCACTCCATATTTCTTTAGCTTTTTTTGCGTGTAGTTTAGACACTGCATTGACTCGGTCAGCAGCTCTCATAGCAAGGATTGTCATCGAAAAAGTAGAAGACTGTTGGACTAATCCTAGGTCAACTAGCTGCTTAACGGGGATCTCGATCTCTTGCGCGTATTTAGTTAAGAGTAGAGACACCAGATCATTACTAAAGACATCATTACCTGCAGTAACTAGTGTATGGTTAGTAAACAAGACTCGCTCACGCACCCGTGCCCGGGCGCCTTCAAAGTCTAGATTGTGTTCTTTCATCTCGTGGTGGATTAGCTCATATATTAGTAGTGCAGAGTGACCTTCGTTTAGGTGGTAAAAAGAAGGGTGGATATCCATCGAGAGCAGGGCTCGGAGGCCTCCGATCCCGAGTACTATCTCTTGTTTTAGTCTTACTTCTTTGTCAGTAATATATAGGGTTTCAGTAATACGCTGGTCTGCCTCGCTATTTTCGCTAACCTTGGTATCGAGTAGATATACTTTGGCTGACTTGTATTCGTATAGCCAAACCTGGGCAGTCACTATACTCTGCGCTATCGGGATTTTGACTTTAACTACCGAACCTGTCTCATCTTTGACTAAGGTAAGTCCTGCATCTTCTGGTCTCTTGCCATTATGTAAATCTACGACTCGCCCTTCATTAGATAATTCTTTATGGACAAACCCACCAGCATAATACAGTCCTACTGCTACAAATGGCAGTCCAGAATCCCCGGCTTCTCTTACGTAGTCACCAGCTAGTACTCCTAGTCCACCGGCATATATCTGTAACTCGTCACTCAGCGCGTACTCTGCACAAAAATAGGCGATTGGTCTATTCATTCCTCTATCCTAACTTGTCGGTACCATTTTTGGTACTCTGAGGCTACATGTTCCCACGAAAAGTCGGCTTTCAGACAGTTTTCTACTAATCGGCTCCATATTTTTTTGTTCTCAAATGTGGTTTGTGCACGGACTATGGCACCGTACAGTGCCCAATCAGTTTTGCTAGAAAAAGAGAAACCGTTGCCAGTAAGACTTGTTGGCTCAAAGTCAGCGATAATGTCATTTAAGCCGCCGGTTCGCCGCACTATCGGTACTGCACCGTACCGTAGGGACTCTAGTGCCACGATCCCACCTGGCTCAAACATACTTGGTAAAAGTAGTGCGTCAGCTCCTGCAAAGACTTTGCGAGGCATGAGGAAGTCTGGCATCAGGTGTAGTCCAATCTGCTCTGGGAACTTTTTCTGTAGATGCATTAGTTTTGTGCGATCTGCTTCGTCACCCCCACCGAGCACTACTAGTTGGATATTGGGGTACTCGGTAAGTAGGTGTGGTAGCATCGAGGTTATTAAGTTGATTCCTTTTTGCTGAGCTAGGCGGCCGACATATCCTATTAGGAATGCATTGGGTTTGTTGGGTAACATAAATATTTTTTGCAGCGCCTTTTTGTTAACGGTGCGTGCATGCTCATAGTTACTCAGGTCAAACCTCGCTTTGATTGATGTATCTTTTTTTGGGTCAAAAGTGTTAGTGTCCAAACCGTTTAGTATCCCAACCAGTCTAGATTTTCTTTTTTGCAAGACTAGGTGTAGACCTTCTCCATACTCTTCGGTTAGTACTTCTTTGGCGTGGGTAGAGGAGACAGTGCTCACTGCATCAGCATGAAGAATCCCACGGAGGAGGGGATTTTGTGTATGCATGCGCGCGTCAAGCAGAGGCAGGAGGGCTCGCTTGCCATCATCTCGGTCTTCGATATTGCAGTACTTATAATCAAAGTTACCTTGATACACAAAATTATGTACAGTCAAAACAATTTTGACATCGCTAAATATACTTTCATATCGTGGAGATCTTTTGGCTAGCTCTATCAAATAAGCACTGTGCCAATCATTACAGTGAATAACATCAGGCCACCATCCACTACCATTTTCTCGCTCTTTTAATAGCCATTCCAAACACCCTTTGCTCATGAGCAAAAATCGTATATGGTCATCGCGGTACCCAAAGACATTAGCTCTTAGTTCGTAGTACTCTCTATTTTCGAGAAAGTAAGTCTTTACCCGACCTCTTTTATGATGCGACTTAACATTGCAGATTAGGTCATCGCTATCATTGTTTACTCGCAGGGGCACGTGCAGTCCCTCCAGCTCCATCTTTAATGGCCATCTCGTTTTACTTAGTGTGCTATCCTCAGCTTCATTCTCTGATTTTGGTGGATCCATAGCGCCAAATTTTGGGGTAAAGATTCGTACATCATCCCCGAGTTTTAGTAGCGAGTTGGGCAGGAAGTATGATACTTGTGATAACCCGCCAACAGATACGAATGGTCCCACCTCAGCCGTGACAAACAAAATCTTCATGTACCTATTGTACTCTAGTGAGTGATGATCACTACTTAATCTCTCGATTTATATATGATATCCAACAAAGGCTATACAAAAAGTAGTATCAGCCCAGCGGTCACTCCGACAATCCCAATCATTTTCTTGATTGACAACTCATCTCTAAAAATTACATATGACATGATAGTCAGGAGTGATATTGACGCAGCATTAGTAGCGTTAACATATCCCACATTAGGTGCTAGGTTAAACGCTACCTGCATAAAGTAGTTAAAACTCGCGCCAAAGATACCTATCATAAGTAGAGTTAACTGTTGAGGTTTAGAAGTATTCTTTATATTAACTTTCTTAACTACTATTTCGCCAATGATCAAGATTGTGACTAATAGCATAGAGTAGATGAGTCTGGTGAGTATCGGCACACCTAAGTTAAGGAGATACTTAGAAGATAGTGCCGAGAATCCAGCGCAAAAGAACGCTCCAATAGTATAGGGTAGCCATGCTGCATTAGATCCTGATTTATCTCTGTTTTTATCAATTGCTATCAAAGACGCAAATAAGATAATACAAATAATTGCGATGACAGACTTAGTACTCAGTGGAGCATTAAATAGGTAGATAGATGCGACAGCAGTAAATACAACGTAACTTCTTGAAATAATTAAGCTATATCCTGGGTTAGGAGCATATTCGATGCCTTTTAGGGAAAAGACATTCCCTAGATAACTAAAGAAAATAGCTTGAATAATTATGAGTAAATATTCAATAGGTTGTAGTGCAAAATCTGTGGGTGTCCGAACAATCATTATCAGATAGACGACGACCGGTACCAAGAACATGGAGAGATTATTGAGCTGCTGTGGAGTTTTTAGCTCGTTACTTTTTCTCACGAACAAATACAATCCAACCGAGCTAAATAGCATTAGAATGCTAGCAATTATCCAGTTCATATGATCTACCTAAGTTTAGACTTTGATTTATATTCTAAGTTAGTAAGGTACTTCTTTCACCTTAATCTGGTAACCAAGTACATTTGTGGCTAAGTGGAGGAAGAATATAATTACGATTATTCCCAGAATATCCATCCAGGCAATAGGAAAAAATATCTTTGCTAACAATAGTGACGCGGTGGTGTGATCAATTTCATCGAATGGTATCCA
>JACCDN011105241.1_pt1 | contig 17362 bp, 20 predicted proteins | sample 7441691 | NCBI WGS metagenome assembly JACCDN01 (sample SAMN15323439, study PRJNA562643) | freshwater metagenome | isolation source: river surface water | place: USA:Blue River Watershed | collected 2017-08-16
AGACCTGTTGTCGTTCTATCTCGTCATCAAGATGTGCTTTCTGGAATCGGGGTATTTTACCAAGAAAAAATTGACCTATTGGCCTTAGCAAAAACACTCGATGAAATTAATCGTGTTCACATGGATTTTGAAGGTCAAAAAATTCGCGCGAATGTAATGGAATATCATGATATAAAGTTTAAGGCGCATATAAAGCGTATCTTAGATAAAGAATTCCAAACAATCGAACAAAGAAAACTCGGTAGTAAACCTTTTGCTAATTTAAAGCCACTATAATAAAAAAGTTTTTTTTCATGCTGATTGCGGTTATTATTAAGTATGAAAAATAAAAATCTTTTTTTAATTATTTTAATAAGCATTCTTGGCATTGGCTCTCTCATTTATTCAGTAAACATCAAACAAAAAAATCCAGAAACAATTTTTTTAACGAATGATTCCATTAAGCAGTATGAAGATTTTAAAAAGAAAGCTCCGGAAAAGCACACGCTTATCTTAAAAAGAAAGATTGACTCGAAAGCAGATCGCAAAAAAATATTAGACGATTTTTATCGGAAACTTTCAGCATTTGAAGAATTTTGCAATGACACATGTGAGATCATGTCACAAAGATCGCTTTCAAAAAAGGATCGTGATTTTACTAAAATAATTGATCATGATTTTCTAAGCCTTGAAGGAGAAGACTTTGTTTCGGTTTTATTTTTAGATGATACTGATACTAGTCATAAAAAAATATTGGATTACGCTAGTCATGATCTGTACTGGAATGATTTAAAAATCACCCAGTTTGCAGGAATGTCGTATACCAATTATCTTTTAGATCATTATTCCGCAGTTATTCAGGACACTCTTTTTCCTGCAATGTTTATATTGGGATTTTTGGTAACTTTCTTTTTTGTGAACCACTTTTTGCAAAGTGTAATATTGTACTTACCGTGCTTGATGATGGCGGGAGTGAGCTTAACAACCCTTAAGTTTTATGATGGTACCATGAATATGGTGACAGCGATTATTCCATTAGTAATTTTTACGGTATCACTTTCTTTAAGTTTTCATATGTTTTTTTCACTTAGAGAATTTAAGACAATGAAAACTTTTTTAAAACGCAAATGGCAGCCGGTATTTTTAATGATGTTTACTACCTATATCGGATTTCTAAGTTTGATGGTGGCAAAGATTTCAGTTATTCGTGATTTTGGATTACTTTCATCCCAACTGGTTTTAGTGGCCACAGGGATCATTTTTCTTTGGTATTATTTGTTTGAGGAAAAGCTTCAGTATTTTCCTATTAAAGATCGCGTGCTAAATATTTCCCGCTTCTTCAAGCGCAGCTGCCCAAAATCTCTCATATGGATTTTAGTTGGCGCATCTATTTTTTCCATGATCTATTTTCCAAATAAACTGGAAATCATCACAGATGCCACGAGATACTTCCCTAAAGAATCAAAATTGCGAGAGGCGATTTTGGATGTCACTCAGCATGTGGCAGGAATGCCTATTGCGGAAATTATTATTGAAGATGGTGAAGATTTTAATGATCAAGCAATTTTAAAGAAAGCGCAAATAGAAAGAGATTTGACGAATCTTGCACTTTCTCAGAAGTATCAGATCCTCTCAAATAATAATTTAGTAACGAAGGCCAATTTTGAATATAGTGGGAAGTTTGAGCTGCCGGATAATTTTAATTCATATTTGGCACTTCGAAGTCAGTTGCCTTTTTCATTGCAAGAAAGTTATCCCATTGAAAAAAATTATCGAATGACTATTTTAGGTAAACCACTAAACGTAAAAGATTATATGCAAGATATTGCGGCAATCAGTAAAGTTTTAAATGCCCACGGGGCGAAGTTTGAGATAAATGGAATGCACCACAATCTTATGGTGTCCCAAAACTCTATGATTGATATTTTATATGAAAGTTTTATTTCCAGTGCGCTGGTGGTTTTTATCTGCTCCGCCTTTTATTTAAAAACTTTCAAAAATATCATGTCGTTTGTTATTGTAAGTACGATCCCAATCATGCTTACCTTTTTGATGATGTGGATTTTTAATTATTCGGTGAATATTGCAACAGTGATGACTTTTTCAATCGCACTTGGTCTTTTAGGGGATAGTGCATTTCATGTTTTTCACGCGAGACGTGTGCCTTTTAAATCTTTTGATGATTACAGTGCCGCTGTCTTAACTCCTGTTGTCGTTTCAGGAATACTATTTTTTACCTGCTTTATTATTTTTATTTTTAATAGCTTTCTACCAATCAGAGAATTTGGCGGCATTTTAGCTTTTATGATTCTTTTGGGAATGTTATGCGATTTGTACTTGCTTCCGACACTTATCTATTCTTCCTCAAAACATGAGGAAGAATATATGAAAGTTATTAATTAAAATTCTGCAACAAAAGCAGCTCCTAAAAGTGAAGCAACCCCAAGCATCATGACCGGTTTGTGAAGTTTTCCAATTCCAGATGGATTTTTGCCATGTTTATAGTCACCATAAGCTTTTAATCCTAGTGCCGGCCCGATAATCATTGCAGGCATATGAATAAAAGCTAAGCGTTTGTGCCATTTAATTTGATCAAGGTCTTCCATTGATTCAGCTTTAGGGGCAGAAATAGACAAATAAGCGGTAGTAAAATAACTCGCAAGAGTTGCGCCTGCAACGGCCATATGTAGATTGAAGTTTTTTGCATCACTTGCATCCATTCGACCATTCCTAGCGGCACGATCATCATCCACATTTTTTTTGGCAAGAACGGCGGTAACAAAGCTAGCGGCCGCAAGCCCTAACGTAAGCGCAGCTGCATGTCGATGAGCTTTCAGTTTTGTTAATCTTTTGTCATTTAAATCTTCAGTATAGTCTTTATCCGGAATTCTAAGATCAAACATTGTTATTTTTTTGATGCTCTCTGGAACTTCGTTTTGTTTTACTTCTGCTGCAATGATTTTCGAATTAAATGCGATAACAACTACGATTAAAAAGAATTTAATTTTTTCCACTTTTCCCTCTATTTTATGTTAAATGATCCTTCAATTTTAAATATTTCTTCAACTTTTGCGACAAATATACTTGGATCCTCAATGCCTGCTTCTTTAAACGAGAACTGACCTTGAAAATTGATGCGCCATCCTTGTTCATCTCTTGAGATTTTATAGTGAATAGGAACAGATATTTCTTTTTCCAGTGCTCTGAAGAATACGCTTGTGCTTCCCTCGCTCTCAGTAAGTTTAATTCTCTGCTCTAATCTCGCGAGCATTTCAGGATTTTTATCCGTCTTTAAGCATTTTTCATATAACTTTTCATTTCTTGCATCAATATCCGTGTCGAGACTTTTTGAATTCATTAAAATTTTAATTTGGTCAATGAAAGCATTATCTTCTGAAATTTTCCCTTCTATTTTAAATTCTTTTACGTATCCATCAAAATTAGTCGACACCAAACCTAATTTTGTAGAAGCCCCAATAAACTTTAAAAAGTTTTTTTGTGCCTTTGCGTCCTTATAATTTTGAGCCGTATAAATTTGACTCGTTTCTCTTGCGAAAACAGAAAAATTAAAGAAAAGAATAAATATTAGTAACTTCATAAACATTTCCTTGTTTAAAATAAGTAGGGGATAAAACGTTTTAATGGGCGATATTCACGGTTAAACTCTTTTGCCTGACTTAAATTACTTTCTTCTAGCTCTATACGATATTTTAAAATTATTAGATTTGCGAGTCCAAATATGATCATTGTGTAATAGGCGTTTAATAGTAGCGGGATCGCGATGAGTTCGATAATAACTGCCAAATAATTAGGGTGCCTCACATATTGATATAGGCCATTTTTAATAATTGGTTGTTGATCTAATTTGTAGACTTTAATCGTCCAGAATTCTTTTAAAGTATTTATTGTGTGGTAACGAATAATTAGACAAAGTCCTAAAACAAAAAATATTAATGCCGTCACTTCAACTGGCTGAAATTTTCCATGTATAATTACTTCTGCAATGAGAGAGAAAAACCAAATAGAGTGGAAAAGTTTCATTCTTAAGCTATCAATCGGATTAACTTCAACCGCATTAAAATTTTCTTTTAAAAAATTTTCATTGCTTTTATTTAACCAAAGCTCTGATAGTCTTTGGATAATGTAAAATGTTATGACAATAAAAAGATAAGCTTTTTCTTTAGGCATATTTTCCTCTTGAGTTAGACTGCTCTAATAATATTAAACTCAGAAGCAAAAGCTGGTCCCATTGCGAGCATTATCCCAAATTTATTTTTTGTTAAATTATTAGTCTCAAAGTTTCTTCTCATGACATCGAGAACTGAAACTGAGGACATGTTTCCTTTTTCAGCTAAACTTTCATAGCTATATTTAAATGCTTCTTTTCCTTTTCCTGTTACTTCCGCAATGGCATCTAAAACTTTTGGTCCTCCAGGATGAGAGATGCAAAAATCAATATCAGATAAAGACATTTTATGAGCACTTAAAAATTCATGCAAATTTGGTTTTACATTATCTTTTACAATTTTAGGGACGTCGCCACTTAAAATAATTTGAAATCCAGTACTAACAACATCCCATCCCATTGTTCTTTCAGAGTCAGGATAAAAAAATGATCCTGTGTCAATGACTTGCAATTTCGCTTTATTTGCTAATGGATGTTTTTCACCAACCATCATTACACATGCAGAACCGTCAGCAAACAGTGAAGTCCCAACTAAGTTAGCGACTGATTGATCTTGAAATTGAAAAGTGAGTGTGCAAAGTTCAGTCGCAAGTAGCAGGACAAGTTCTGTGGGATGGGCCTTAAGATAATCATGAACTCGATTTATACCGGCGACACCACCTAAACACCCTAGTCCAAATAATGGGATTCGTTTTGCTCTAGAATTGATTCCGAATTCATTCATGAGTCTGGATTCAAGAGTCGGAATGGCAAGACCGGTAACGGTCGTTGAAAAAATGGCACCAATATCCTTGGGAGATATTTGATATTTTTCGATTAGATTTTTAACATTATTCTTTTGTAACTTTAAAGCTGTGTCAATCCAATGATTATTTCTTTCGCCAAAATCCCCCAGCGTTTTATATTTTGATAAAGGGATCGATAAATGTCGTCCTTTTACACTTGATGAATCAGCAAATTGATCAACGTACTTTTTTTTATCCGGCCACATTTCATTAAGTAGTCCTTTGATATCTTCTTGAGAGGAATAATATTCTGGAAATGATACACTAACATCAATAATTCTAGACATTTTAAACCTCGCCTTTAATCCCAATAAATCTTAGGATTCCTTCAATTGGAGTAAAAATATTTCCAATGATTCCGATAAATATATTTGCGCGCTCTTCTTTTTCTTTTAAGAATTTTGCTAATAGTGTCACTAGCACTGGCTTTCTAATCACAAATTGAAAAATGGTATTAAGAACTAACTTTTGTCTGTGAGCTTGAATTTTATTTTGCCGATAGACTTTAAGTGCTTTTGCCAATGATTCGTTCTCCAACATTGCGTAGTAGAGTAAGTCCGCGGACAATAAGGCATTGGCAATTCCTTCTCCGGTAAGCGGGTCAACAAAACCTGAAGCATCGCCAACATAAGCAATGTTGTTGCCAGCGATAAAAGGATTTTTGTGACTAAGTGGAGAGGAGGTTTTAATTTCAGTCTCTGGAGAAATAAAATCAAATAGATTTTTCAATCGGTCGGATCTCGAGATTCTTTCATTTATAATTTTAACTAAATCTTTTTTTGCCTTCACTTCATTAGAGTCCAAGACAATTGAAAAATTAACCTCGTGATCTTGAATTGGGTTGAGCCCACAATAGCTGCCATCAGAGAAAATATGCATTTCTCCAAAGCGCACACCATGATCTGTTTTTCTGGGAAGATAAGCATGAAGTGCAATTCTTGAACTATCTACTTTGGGGGCATGACCGAGTAGTCTGCCAATATGAGAATTTCTTCCATCTGCTGCAATTAGAAAATCAAATTCAAATTCTTTGTTATTTTCAAATTTTAATTTCCACAATTTTTTCATATGATTTAATTCAATTAACTTATATCCGAAATGGACTTCAACACCGTGACTTAAGCATAAGTCAATTAATGCCTGATCAAATTTTTGGCGATTAAGTGAGAGTCCTAAAGAAGTAGAGGAGAAAGTAGGGAAGCTGGCCTTGATGACGGTTTGATTTTTTACGTCTGATAAGATCATTCCCTTTAGGGGTAAAAAATCTGTTTGTGAAAGCTTAATAAAGCCATGTTTTTTTAATAAGTCCACACCCATTGGGCATAAGTATTCCCCACAAACTCGGCGTTTAATTTCATTTTTTTGCTCAAAGAGAACAACTTCATGCCCTAGCGTTTTTAAGAGAAAGGCTGTGGCGCTACCGGCCGGACCGGCACCGATAATTGCAATTTTAAATTTATTTTTTGTTCTCATCACTTATTTTCCCGAAAATTGTGTTGGGGATTTTTGTTTCTTTAATCATCGCCTAAATTTCATTTTTTTCCATCCAATCTATGTTAGGATTTTTAAAATTAAATATTTTTTAGGTTTTGTATGACAGATGATGGATCAAGAAAAATTAAGGTATTAACCCTTATCACATTTGTAGGAATGAGTATTTTTGCTACATTAGACGTAATTACTGATTACCAAGAAGGAATAGGTTTCAGGCACTTGGCCCATGAGATAGGTTTATCGATTTTATCACTTATTGGCGCGATCTATCAGTTTAAAGTGATCTTAAAGCAGAGAACGAGTATCGCGCATTTTTCCATGAAGGTTGATGAGTTAACTCGGGAAAAAGAAGAGTTTAAGAAAAAGGTAAGTAACTTCGCCGGTGAATTTATGGGGCTAATCACTGAACAATTCAATAAGTGGGGGTTAACCCCAGGCGAGCGTGATGTTGGATTACTTTTAATTAAAGGGCTTTCCATGAAAGAAATCGCCGATTTAAGAAACTCAAATGAGGCGACAGTAAGACAGCAAGCAAGTGCTATTTATAAGAAATCAGGAGTTGGTGGAAGACAAGAATTGGCGGCATTTTTTTTAGATGATCTTTTAATTTATCCGATGAATGAAGATAAAAAATAAATAAATCAGCATGGTGCTGGCGATAGTTATTATCAGCTCGCTCGGGCAATAATAACTTAAGCTCTTCCAGGTAACGGAGCGTTCTAATTGAGAAACCTGTATTTTCTGAACTAACAATCATTTCCAAGTAATGTGATCAATAAATTCAATCTACTATGTTTTAAGCTGTTATTATTAATAGAATTATTACGATATTTTGAAGGTTGATTCTTGTTGGTATAACTGTTATACTACTTCTATGCGGTTCAAATTTGATAAAAAGAAAAGCACAATAATAAAGTCTAATCCTAAAAGAGGAATAGACTTTATTGAAGTCCAAGAAATTTGGACGCATCCATACTATCAAGATTATCGCAGTGAGGACCCCGAACAATTTCGCGCTATCGGTTGGGTAAACGCTAAACTTTTTTCCGTAATTTTTGAAATACGAGAAGATGAAAAGGGTGAATATTATCATCTGATTACTCTCTGGAGATCGACTAAAGAGGAGATTAAGCTTTATGAAAAAAACAGCTAAGAAAAAGACAAAAAAAATTTCGGCAGATGATATCGCTAATATGGCCGATAAGGGGAAGAGTGTATCCAGTTTTTTCTCAAATGCAGGAGGTATGAAAAAACCTATACAAAGGGTTAACGTAGATTTTGTGGAGGAAATGCTTCAAGAGCTTGATGCCATTGCTAATCAACTCAATATAAGTCGACAAGCAGTTATTAAAAGTTATTTACGCCAGGCCCTTGATCAACATTACCTTGCGAAATCAAAAGCTAGTTAATTTACTGTTCACATGACAAATACTTTATAATTAGCATCTGATTTGTTTTTCTTGGTATAAAAATTCTAAAATCTAACTGGAGTACCAAGAGGAAGTGTGTATCCTTTTATGCTTGAATGTTTGATATTTATTGAGTAATTGGGCACATATATTTGTACATTTTAAGCATGATCCTGCTTACAGACCAAGAAATCATCGAAAAGATCATCAATAAGGCCATTCAAAAAAGAAAGGCCTTAAAATATTCGCAAAAGGAATTGGCTCTAAAAGCGGGATTATCTTATCGACCATTCAAACAATAGAGGCCGGTGTTTCGCCTAAACAATTCTATGTGGAAACTGTAAATGGCAAAAAAAAATAATCGATCGTCAAAAATTGTCTAAAGCATCTGCAAAAATTCGATTGTTCTCTTTTCCTTGGGATTTTCAAAAATTTCGGCCGGTCTACCTTCTTCAACAATCAATCCTTGATCCATGAAAATTACTCGATCTGCAACTTCTTTAGCGAAGCCCATTTCGTGAGTCACTACCACCATGGTCATGCCTTCAAGTGCTAGTTGCTTCATAACTTTTAAAACTTCACCAACAAGTTCTGGATCGAGTGCGGAAGTTGCTTCATCAAAAAGCATCACTTCTGGTTCCATGCAAAGAGCGCGAGCAATGGCCACACGTTGCTGTTGCCCACCTGACAATTCTCTAGGATAAGCATCAATTTTATGGGTCATGCCAACTTTGTTTAAGAGGTGTTTAGCATTTTCAATCGCTTTATCTTTGGTCAGATTATTTACAGATGTAGGAGCAAGAATAAGGTTTTCTAAAACAGTTAAGTGAGGAAATAAATTAAAACTTTGAAAAACCATCCCTATTTTACTTCTTTGATGATTGAGAATTTTCTCTGGGGCCGTTACTAATTTTTGATTTTTTTCAATTAGGCCAATGGGATGATTTTTAAATAAAATGGTTCCACTTGTTGGTTCTTCCAAATGATTAAGACAGCGAAGAAGTGTTGATTTTCCAGAACCCGAAGGACCAATAACAACTACTACTTCCCCTTTTTTAATTTCCATCGAAATCGATTTTAAAACTACAGTATGGTGAAAAGATTTAGAAAGCTCTTTAATTTTTAATACGACTTCATTTTTGTTTTGCATTTTACACTCCACCTTTTTTTTCTAAATTTTTTTCAAGATAAGAAGCTGTAAAACTTAAAATTAAAACGACAATCAAATAGCCTAATGCGGCCCAAACATAAACTTCCCACGGCCTTAAATATTTTGCCCCAATTCTTTGAGTCACATATAAAAGTTCGGATAAAGAAATAACTGAAACTAGCGAAGTTTCTTTAGTGAGTGCAGAAAACTCATTAACAACAGGTGGAATAATTCGGCGATAAGTTTGTGGGATAATAACTTTAAACATCGCTTGATGATAAGAGAGTCCCAGTGCTCTGGCAGCTTCCATTTGACCCTTCGGAATTGATAAAATTCCTGCGCGAAAAATTTCTGCTAAATAAGCGGCGGCATTTAAAGTCAGTGCTAAAATTCCCGCCGGCATTGAATCGAGAGTAATATCTAATAAAGTAGGAAGCGCAAAATAGGCAAAGAGAATTTGCAAAAGTAGTGGAGTTCCTCGGAATATTGTGATGTAAGTGATTGCCACCCAATTTAAAATTTTTAATCGCGAGAGTCTTAAGAGAGCAATAAAAAGTCCTAAGATAAAACCTAGGACTCCACAAATTAAAGTTAATTTTACTGTAACCGCCATTCCATCTAGAAGCCTAGGAATAACGACTAATTTTGAAAATGCCCAAAAACCTAATTCAGCTTCCATGAATTTTTCCTAATTAGAATTTTGGTTCAGTTTTTAACCATTCTTTATAGATTCTTTTAAACGAACCATTTTTTTTGATTGCAGCAAGAGCTTTGGTTAATTCCGTATGAAGTTTTTTATCAGTTTTTTTCACCGCAATTCCGATTGGCTCTGGCTTTAGTGCGTTTCCAGAAACTAAAAAAGTTTTGGAATCAAGTCCTGCATAGTAGAAGCCAACTGCTTCATCGATAACGATAGCATCGGCCTGGCCAGCTTTTAGTGCTTGGAAGGCTTCAGTTGCACCTTTAAATGCTTTTACATCTTTAATCGCAATTCCTGATTTCTTAAATCCCTCCACCGCTTCAAAAGAAGTTGTGTCGGCCTGAACCGCAACTACTAATCCAGCTAATTCAGCTTCGCTCTTTACAGGTTTTGCTGTTTTTTTGACGACAAAAACTTGTCCCATTTTTACGTATTCCACGAAGTCGACTTGTTTTTGACGATCAGGTGTGACGTTCATTGAGGACATAATAATGTCATATCGATTTGATTGTAATCCTGCTAAAATTCCATCCCATGGCATTACGACGAATTCAGCTTCCACTCCTAATTCTTTGGCCAAAGCTTTTGCCAAATCCACGTCAAGGCCCGTAATTTTGCCGTCAACGCTTTCGAATTCCATCGGCGGATAGGTTGTATCTACTGCAACTTTTAATTTTCCAGATTTTTTTACAGCATCGAAATTGTCAGCTTGAATGTTGAGTGAAAAAAACATGCAAGCAATAGATAGCAAGCGAATTGCGCTCTTCATAGAATCTCTCCCTGAAATTAGTTATGCGCTAAAAGGCTAACTAAGTTTTAGGGGTTTGAAAAATAAAATCCGTTTGTTAATGCAGGGTTTCCTCTGATGGCCTAAAAAAGAAAAGAGGAACTTGGGCCCAAAAACGATGGCCAAATTCATCGATAAATTGAAACTTGCCTCTCATATTTCCATGTGGCGAGTGTAGTGGACAAAAGCTGGTGTATTCAAAACTCTCGCCACTGGCGATAAGCGGCTGCTCACCGATAACTCCCGGGCCCTGAACTTCGTAATGTTTGCCCCCGCCATCTTTAATTTTCCAATGGCGATGAACGAGTTTTACTGCCTCATTGCGGTGGTTTGTGAGCTGAATTTTATAAGCGTAGAAATATTGATTGTGCATTGGAGAAGATCGATCTGGGACATAAAAAGGCGTCACCTTAATCTCAATACTCTCGTCAGTTGCTTCGTAAGTAAATGTGCTCGCATTTTCCACAATCGTTCCTTGTCTATACTAAGAACGCCTTGTATCAAAAGAAATTCTTTTTTGAAAGAGGATTAGCTGTGAAGTTACTTCGTTTTATCGAAAAAGAGGGATTCGTCCTCTAAAAGTCTAGAAAATTGGGCGTCGCCCAAGAACTCGCAAACTCCTGAGACATTTTTTGAGTTTTTAAGTTCCACGCCTTCTCTAATTTTAGTCTGTTCAATCGATTTTAGTTTGTCCTGAACTTTTTTTAAGAAAGGTTCAGTTTGTTTTTTTAAGTGAACTTCAGAGCAAGAAGTCTCTAAATATTGGTCTAGATTCAATGCGTGGGTGTTAGCGCTTAAAACAGTGAGCGCTAAAGTTAAAGTAAAGAATAGAGTATGGCTTAGCTTTTTCACTTTATACTTCCTAAAAGTCATTTTACGCCTATTATGACCAAAATATGGCCCAGTAGTTAAAACTCTGTAAAGCTTATGGTGTGCCTAAAAGAGCGACATTTAAAACATGCGTGATTTTGTTGTCACAGGCCTCTTAAGTTTGAAATAGGAAACTAAAGTTTGAATATAAGTAACCAAAATCATTGAATTTTAATCTAGACCTCATGAGAATAGGGTGTAAAATAAGCTTATTCAATTCATTCTGATTCAACATAGGAGATCCATTATATGGAAGACACAAAAAAAACGTCTCGTCGTGATTTTTTTAAATTTGGCTTTTTGAGCGCTGTTGCAGTTACTTTCTTAGGAAAGAACAAAGATGTGATGGCCGCTGGCGCATGTCCGGCTAAAGAGCCTGCTGGTAAAAAAGTACAGAAAGAGGGCGAGGGGATGGGAAAAGTTCAGCAATATGTTGCTGATTCAAGCAAGGCAAAATCAAATCCAGCATTTAAAGATGGAAGTCATTGTGGAAATTGTAATTTCTATCAAAATAAAAAACCAGGTCAGGAAGTTGATGGGCATGCACCATGTACAATGATGGGGAATGCTTATGTTTCAACTTGCGGTTGGTGTAAAGCTTATAAGGCAAGAGTTTAATTTATTTTTCTCCAGGGCCTATGCCCTGGAGAAACTTTTTCTGCCGTTCAATCATCATTTTTTTTCGTGCGCGAAGTTCTTCACCTAATTTTTTTTCGCTAACTTCTTCTAAAAAATAAGCAAAAGCTTCTAGTGTCGATAGATGATTTTCTTTATGACAAACGCGTAGTTCATAAGTTGAGGGATAAAAATTTGTCAGTTTGACGATCGGTATTTGTTGTAAAAAAGAGTTAGTATAAAAAATTTTTTTAGCTTTTTTCCATGTGCCATCTAGAATAATAAGGCCAGTCGAAAGTCCTTTGGTTGTTTTAGTAAATTCTTCAATGGTGATGGCCTTTTCGTGAGGAAAAAATAAATACCAGTGAATCTCTGCTAAATTTAGCGACTGTATAATTTCATCCCAATGAAAATTCTCACCAGTAAAGAGAAAAACATTATCGCAACTTAAACTTAAAATTTTAGCCGTGTTTAGATAATGATCGCGTTCGTCTTTATGTTGCAGGATAATCACTGGAACTGGAGAGTGTAGATCCGATGGAGTAAATTGACATAAACAACGCGATAATGGAGCAAAACAGCGATCACATTTTTTGCGTTTTTGTTCAGGTAATTGTGACATTTACATTTCTTTTAATTTTGATTTTAAGCAACGAACAAAGTCAGGAGAAAAGTTGGTGAAATTTTGCTCACAAATATCAATGAGGCGATTTACTTTTTCGGGGCATTCGTTATCTGTTGAAAAACGTCTGCGGTATTTCATGCAGTGATAAGTTAAAACTTGATTGAGTTCTCTTTTTAATGCAGTAGAACCAGTTAAAGAAATTTCTTTGACTTTTACTTCAGGAATGACGGTTTGTATTCCTTCGTTTTTAATTGAATTTTGCTTGAGTGATTTTTCATAAAGTTCATTAATATCAGTCGGAGAGTTCTCTAGTTTAATAAATTCAGCATCGGTTTCTTCAGAATAAGAACCAGAAGTTTTCTCCTCATCTGTTATCGCGCAGGCCGCGAACATAAGAGTACAAAACAACAATAAAAATTTTAGGCTTAACTTGCCAATATTTTTCATTTTTAAACCTTAGAAAACGATTTATTAAAGTATAAACATTTTTTTAGATTTTGTTTAAGAAAACAAACTGGAGTACTTTAGTATCATAACTGTTTGCCCATTTTTGTTTTTCCTTATTTTGTTTTAAAATAGATAGAAATCAGCTTTAAAAAGGATTTAGTTTATGAATTATTTTAGTAAAATTATCGGAGTTGGATCTTTCGTTCCCCCGCATGTTTATACCAATTTTGATTTAGAAAAAATGATGGATACGACTGATGATTGGATTGTTCAGCGAACGGGGATTAAAGAGCGCAGATGGGTTGATGAAAACACTTCAACGACGGATCTCGCACTACAGGCTTCTGTTCGTGCTATTGAAAGTGCAGGTATACAAAAATCAGACATTGATATGATTATTTTTGCGACTTTAAGTCCGGATCATGATTTCCCAGGTTCAGGATGCTTTTTACAGACTAAATTGGGAATTCCTGGAATTTCTGTTTTAGATATTCGCCAGCAGTGCTCTGGCTTTATTTACGGATTATCAATTGCAGATAAATTTATTCGTTCAGGTTCTCATAAGAATATTCTTTTGGTGGGTGCAGAAGTTCATTCAAAAGGCTTAGATAAAACACCCCATGGAAGGAATGTTTCGGTTTTATTTGGAGATGGGGCAGGGGCAGTTGTTGTTGGCCGTGCAGATGTTGTTAACGCCAAAACAGATTCACACATTATGACGACAAAACTTCATGCCGATGGAGCATATGCTAAAGAATTATGGTTGCCAGCTCCAGGTTTTGCTTTTCCAAAAGAGAGAATCAATCATCAAATGCTTGATGAAGGATTACATTATCCACAAATGAATGGAAAAACAGTTTTTGTTCATGCCACTAAAAGAATGAGTGAGTGTTTAGTTGCCGCTTGTGATGATGCTGGAGTTACTCTAAATGATGTTGATGTGTTTTTATTTCATCAAGCAAATTTAAGAATCAACTCAAAAGTTGCTGAAGATTTAGGAATTCCAGAATCAAAAGTTTTTAACACTATTCAAAAATACGGTAATACAACTGCTGCGACTATTCCTCTTGGAATGGACGATGCCATTAAAGCTGGAGTTCTTAAAAAAGGAATGCTGGTGGCTTCTGCGGCTTTTGGTTCGGGGTTTACTTGGGCCAGTGCTGTTTTTAGATATTAGTTTTTAAAAAGCTCCAATTTATTAATTGGAGCTTTTTCTTTTTAGTTCAATAAGTAGTTTTTGATTGATTCGTTCTAATTCATTAATTCTTGCTTCTTGTTCAATTAAACGTTTTTCTATTTTTTCTTCAAAAGAATTTTGACGATGAAAAATTTCTTGAATTGAACTGATTAGTGAAGAGATAAGAGAAATATACTTCACTCCCAGTCCGCGTCCGATATTTTCTTTTCCGCCAATCAGATTAGGAAAAATTTCTTTCACTTCTTGGGCAATTAAACCTTGATCATGAGCTCCATTTTCCTTCCATGTAAATTGCACCGGTCTTAAATTTAAAATTTTCTGCAATTCATCTATGCTATTTAAGGGAGTGATTTCTTTTTTTAGTCTGCGATCAGAAGTTAATTGGAAATCCGTCATTTTTATCGTTCCGTTTACTTCTAGTTTTTCAGTTGGGCCAGTTGTCCCAATTCCGACGTTTCCAGCAAAATAACTTGGAGCTAAAACATCACCAGCATATAGTGACCATTTATTGGTGGCATTTATGGTACCAATACGTACACCATAACCGTTCTCAACTTTAGGTAGGCCAACAGCGCCAATATAAAAATTTCCTCCACGGGCATCTATAATATTTGAAGAACCTGTATTTACAACATATCCATTTGACCCAATTGCATTTTGAACTACTCCACTAGAGGTATTGTATACAAAGTTGTCTGAACCTAATAAATTGTTCACGCTTCCTGTTCCATTATGAAAAGCGGCGTTACTTGCACCATTAATATTAATATAGTTTGCGCTATTCGCATTTTTAGTTTGGGAAAAAAACCCTCCGGCATAAAAGTTATGGGTTGCATTTGATGAAAGGTTTATTGTTTGTGTAGCATAAGAAGTTAAGTAAGCACTGCTACCACCATTACTAGTGACTTCTTCGTTTACGGTCAATAAATAGGTCGGAGAATCTGTTCCAATGCCAACATTTCCTGCAGTATAGTTGATAATTGTTCCAACTCCGCGATTCCAAATATCTTCTTTTGAATTAGCTATTGCACGGCAATCGGTAATATTTTTTGATCCATCAACTTGAACAAAGAGCTTTATCCTTTTGGTAATATTTGTTAAGCCGGAATCGCCTTTTAAGATTCCTTTGTTTACAAAATTGATAACAAGATAACTCGTATTAACTGCAACTTCTGCGTCAGTTGAGACTACTTGGTATGAAGCAATATCAATTGATGCATTTCCATATTTTCCCCCACCTGCTGTTGTTGTAAGATATTTTGAATCTATACTATTGATCGTATTGGTGCTGGAAACGGCATTTGATCCGCCGAGAGAAGCCATACATTTTGTAGGATTTGATAAAACACTTGATAGCTCATTAATAATGGCCTGTGTATCAGAGTCAAAATTAAATTTTGTCGATGAACGTGAATTCATTTTTGTTAAATTGAGGGCCACTAATGCTAAACCACTTAAAGCTCCTCCAACAATAAGAATTTCAACTAAGGAAAAACCTTTTTCTCGATAATGAAATGAAAACATCGTGTACTCCAAACAAGAACATATTAATAATACTTTAACTGAGTTTTAAGAAAATAAAAGGTTAGATGTTTAGATTTAAGCTAAAGACAATTAGTCAGGCTTTCTGTCAAAAAAATTTCTACTGGCCAGAAAAGAAAACATCTTCTTACATCATTCGTTAAGGGATGGCATTAATTTGGAATTTAATTAAAACTAAAAAGGAGAACAAAATATTCATGATGAATATTGGGCCCATAGTTTAAACCTATCATATCAAGGATGATAAAATGAAAATTCTTAAAATTTCTCTTGCCGTTTTTTCGCTTTCTTTTGTTGCACAAGCGACAGAGTTTAATGGTTATATTGTGAAAGTGAAAAATGCCACAAACAAAAGCACAATGAACATGATAAAATCTTTTGGAACTATTAATAAAGTTATTGAAACTTCTTTTGGTTCATTCGTAAAAGTGCAATCAAATAAAAATTTATCAGGCCAAAAATTAAATGACCCAAATATTGAGTATATTGAACCAAACTGGATTATTAGACTAACGGATTCAAAATTAAAAGTAGTAGATCCAACAGATGATATGTTTAAAAAACAATGGGGATTAAAAAACACAGGTTCAAACGGAAGCATTTTAGCAGGTGTAAAAGGTGAAGACATCAATGTGACAAAAGCATGGGATATCACAACTGGATCAAAAGATATTAAGGTCGCCATTATTGATACCGGAATTGATTATCGTCACCCAGATTTTAAAGGGCAGTTGGATGTTAATGAATTAGAGTTATATGGAAAAGTCGGAGTTGATGATGATGGCAACGGATACGTTGATGATGTTTACGGATACGATTTTGTAAATAAAGATGGTGATCCGATGGATGGACATAGTCATGGAACACATTGCTCAGGTGTCATTGGTGCTGCTCATAATGGAAAAGGAATTACGGGAGTAATGGCAAAGGTTAAAATGTTTGGAGTAAAATTTTTATCTGATGAAGGATCAGGTGAAACAATCGATGCCATCTCTTCAATTGAATATGCAATTAAAAGAGGTGCAAATGTAATGTCCAATTCTTGGGGCGGTGGAGAGTACTCAGAGGCCTTAAAAGAAGCAATTGTTGCCGCTAATGAAGCAGGAATAGTTTTTGTTGCAGCCGCAGGAAATGAATCAAGCAATAATGATTCAACAGAAAGTTATCCTGCTAATTATGATGTGGAAAATGTAATTTCAGTTGGGTCTTTTACATCAAGTGGAGGAGCATCTAGTTTTTCTAACTATGGTGTAAAGTCTGTTCACGTTTTTGCGCCAGGATCAACAATTCTTTCAACAGTTCCTAATGGGAAATATGGAAATATGTCAGGAACTTCAATGGCAACTCCACATGTCTCAGGAATTGTAGGTTTAGTGCTTTCAAAAACTCCAGGGCTTAAACCTTCTGAGGTAAAAGAAATTCTAATTAAAACTTCTACTAAAACCTCTAAACTTCAACGTAAGTCAGCGTCTGATGGAAGAGTTAATGCTTTTTCAGCGCTATCTCTTTAATTCAATAAATTAAACATGAATAAGAAAGGGAGCTTCGGCTCCTTTTTTGCCTGTACTAATGGCT
>JACCDN011105491.1_pt1 | contig 17350 bp, 10 predicted proteins | sample 7441691 | NCBI WGS metagenome assembly JACCDN01 (sample SAMN15323439, study PRJNA562643) | freshwater metagenome | isolation source: river surface water | place: USA:Blue River Watershed | collected 2017-08-16
GACACGGTATCGCCGAATTCCAGCAGGGCTTCACCACCCAGTGGTTAGACGAGCAAATCGCATCTTGTAAAGAACCAAGTTTTTGGCTTGGCGAGCGCGGAGAGATTATGTCTGGAGCTTTAGAGGAAATCCTGCTCCGCTATCCAACACTTACTGAAGAGGTTATGGAGTTTGCGAGGTTCAAATCGATCAATCAACAACCAAAGTTCTCAAATTCTCTAAAGTAGTAGTAAGCAGGTGGGGGAAATGTCTGAAGTAATCTCAATTAGCAAGTGCGAAATAGAATTGATGCCTGGAACCAAGCCGTATCTTGGAACTCCAATTGCTAATCGAGGTTCCTCGGCGAACCAGATGGGCGAACTCACTACCTTTCGTGTCACAAGTTCTGATGAGCTCAACATGATGGTCGGCTTTGTAAGTTGGAAAGATTCCGATCCTGAAGTTGTCCCAATCGACATCCTCAGTGGGCTCGACAAGCACAATGAACTTATGCAGCGTGGCCGAATGTCCATCGGTAACTCCAAAGATGGAAATTGGCTTGTGACACTCAGCGTCTTGAAGTACAGCGCTGGCAAGGATCGTTTCACACTGCATGGCGGCCATTTAACTGAGATTAATGAATTTCTTGGCCAAGACTTCAAAGCCCTGCTTCTTGAGGTTGGCGCAATAAGAGTAGGTGCACGCAGGGAGATCGATCGTGAAACCTCCAAGGCAGCTAACCATTTGGCGGCAGTGATTAAGCCCGGAGACATCCGCACCCTCGCAGTTGCTTACACGGTAACTCGTCCGCTGGCAGTCATTAATGACTTCGGGCTAGACCTGTAATGGCCAACTATCTTCTTCCTGTCGACGATAACTACGTCACGATACTGGGCATTATCAGTGCTCTCGAACTCAGTGCAGCCAACGAGCTGTCGACTTTCTTGGATCATCAATTCAAGGCTCAGGGGAAGCCAGATTGGTTTGACGACATCCGGCAGTATCGTCAACTTCAAAACGACCCTTTTGGGTATAAAGCACCAAATGACTTACGTTTCATCTTGGGCGAGGCAACTCTGCACGACTCACAGATTTGGCACCTGATTCCCAGCGCCACACAGATGTGGTTCACTTCAGCAAACAATCTTCGGCTCAAACTCAACATGTTTCACCACCAGCAGCTAGCGCCCACGCTGAACAATCTGTTGCTGATTGCAATCCTCTTCGACATCGTCGGAACTCCACCTGGGTTGGAGGTGGCAAGCTGGGCAAAAGCCTTACAGGGGAGAACGAAAGCAATTCTTGACGGCACATTCCAGGGGCAGCCAAGCTCGCCGCAACCGCCTGTTCCCGCCAGTGCCAATGACGTCGTCAAGCAGTACGAGGAGGAAATTAAAAAGCAGATCACGCGTCCAGCATGGGGTGCACGATGGACGGGAGATAAACCGCATCGCAAGCTGACTTTGGACCGACGCACCCAGGACATTTATGACACAAACGGAGTCTCGGTAAAACATGAACTCGGTGATCTGGCGAATCACGTTATTTCGATTTGGCTGAAGTATTTCCCTCGCGGGGGGGAAGTTTGGGTAGCAGAAGACGGTGCGACTATGAGTTACATCAAGGGCCTCCCTAAAATGATCGGCTGGTTTGGAGCAGCTCCTGATGACTCGTCGGTGCAAGTCAGAGGCTTCGCAATTGAACATGAATACGAAGTCGTGGAAGGTGATGTCAAGGACATCGCGACACGCCAACTTCTGTCCAGGGTCGCGACAGAGAACGCGGCAGATTTGATTTCAAAGATTCGCGAAAAGGCCGAGCCTGGAACCTTGTTGAACATCACAGACTATGGCGATATTTTTCTTCCTGTTGTCGAGGGTGAACCAACTCGTTTGGCGCACGCTCACAAGGATATTTGGTTTCCTGAGCACCTTCCTGGTTCTTGACTTGTCAATCGATAGCGGTCAGAAGTGCTGCCGCGTGAGTGAGCAACCTTGGGCGAATTGGATTGCTATCCTGTAACGAGACCTCAGTTCAAAATGTACGTTCCTCAGGACACTCTGAAGTTGTTAGTCGATGCAGGGAGCCTCTTGGAAAAGTTCAAGTTCATAGATCTTTTTGCAGGCATAGGCGGTTTTCATCTTGCCTTTCATAATGAGGGCAGTGAATGCGTATTTGCCTCTGAGTGGAATGAACACGCAAGAAAAACTTACGAGCACAATTTCTCGAAGATCTCCCCGCTTCTGTTCGAGTCTGGCAACTTCGCTGGAGACATAACAAAGATTCAAAAATCTGATATCCCTGATTTCGACATACTCACTGGTGGATTTCCATGTCAGCCGTTTAGTCAGGCTGGAAAGCTAAAAGGTTTTGAAGACACCCGCGGGACACTGTTTTTTGACATTGCAGAAATCTTGAAGGTCAAGCAACCCAAAGCATATTTCTTGGAGAATGTTCGACACCTTTACCGCCATGACGGAGGTAGAACCTTTCAGGAAATCAAGAGAATTCTGACGGAGGAGCTGGGTTACTCCTTTCAGGAATTCATCGTCAAAGCATCAGACCATGGTTTACCGCAACATAGACCACGACTATTCATGATTGGCTTTAGAGACCCTTCCTTATCAATCGAACAGCCCCCAAAAAGAGATCTGGCATACACAATGAGTCACGTCATGCGGGGCCAAGTCGATAGGGAGGTCGGCTACACCCTCAGGGTCGGCGGCAAAGCGTCAGGTGTGAATGACAGAAGAAACTGGGATGCGTATCTCGTTGATGGGCTCGAGAGAAGAATCACACCTGAGGAGGGAAAAATGCTTCAAGGATTCCCCTCAGAATTTGAGTTCCCGGTCTCGAGCACTGAAGCAATGAAGCAGCTCGGCAACAGTGTCGCTGTGTGGGCAGTGCAAGATTATGCTCGTGAAATCCTGAGAACTCTGAATAGGGCCAATGCATCGGCATAGCCACTTAGCCATCAACACAACGTCTAACTTTTGACAACTCCCAAGCGGGTATCGAGCCCTTGCCCTTAGCCGCTCTTCGTCTTGGCTTACCTATGAGCTTTAAGCCCCTAAAACGAATTTAAGAAAAAAGTCATAAATTAACTTGACAAACAATTGAAGGTGCTGGAAGCTGTAAGACTTTGTCTGGATAGGCAAGGTCCGAGGAGGCCCGGAGGGCTTCGCAACAAGGAGCAAATATGTCTACACCTATCTCGATTACCATCCGCATGGATCAAGCTGCGGAACAAACCCACGGATTCATCACGCGAGTCCACGGGCTAGTCCGACTCAAGGGGCTAATTCAACTCATTTCAGATCTCGACCTAGAGGCCAACCCACGAGACTCTCGAGTTAGCAAGGTCACCAACGACATTCGCGAGTCAATTGAAAAGACTCCGGAGACCTTCCCTTATAAGAGCAAGGGAATTCTGGTGGCCTCTTCCAGCTATATCTTGCGCGACCGAAACCGCTATGAACTTTCTTTTGTAAACCCTCAGGTAGAGGGAATCCTCGATGGCGGTCACAACACGCTCGCCGTTGGCCTACACATCCTCGAGCTAGCCCTGGGAGACGACTTTGCTGGTGTCGAGAAAGACATCAAGCTTTGGGATGACTTTAAAAAAGCTTGGGACGCCAATCTAGACAAGATCAAGGCTTATCGTGAATCCCTGGACGAGGGCGATGAGTCACTGAATGGATTCGTGCCAGTCGAGTTGCTTTTGCCATCTGACCCGTCGGATGAAATCTGCGTGGAGGATTTCAACCGCGCACTTCTTGAAATCTGTGCAGCGCGAAACAATAACGCTCAGCTTCGCACGGAGGCCAAGGCGAATGCTCAGGGTTACTTTGAAGGGCTGAAGGCTCAGCTACCCAAGGACATCGCAAGTCGAGTTGAGTGGCGACCAAATGAAGGCGGAGACATCAAGACTCCAGACATCCTTGCCCTCGCTTGGATCCCACTGAGTTTTTTCAGCAAAAAGTTCAAAGACCAGGATGACAAGGTGGTAGAGGCGGTTACCATGCCTCAGATCTATGCATCCAAAGGTGAATGTGTAAACCGCTTCGAGCGTCTGATGTCCTCACGCGATGTGAGTGAAGACAAGGGCGGGAATTTCAAGCGAGACCTCAAGAGCCGCGAAATCCTCTGCGCATTCAAAATCACCGGAGATCTACCAGAGCTCTTTGATTTGATTTATGAGCTGTTCCCAGATGCATACAACTCACACGATGGAAAATTCGGGCGCATCAAAGAGGTCAAGAAGATGAACAACGCGAAGTTAAAGACCACTAAGTTCACAAAGCGCGGCATCGCCTGGAAGTACCCAGAAGGCTATGTGATTCCATTGGTCGCTGGTCTACGAGCGCTGATGGAGCTAGACGGCGCTGGACTTCTAAGGTGGAAAGTCAGCAACCCTACCGAGTTTGTCAAAGCTAACTTCGACCAGATCGTGTCCTCCTATAAGGGTGTCATCGAGTTGGTTGACTATGACCCTCAAAAAGTCGGTAAGGCCGCAGCAGCTTACGAAAGTGCATTTGCGGCATTTGAGTCTGCTTACTACCGCAACCTTGCCAAGTAATTCGAGTCGCAAGATGAGAGCAATAGTTTCGCTGCTCCCTGGCAGCTTTGACGACGTGGACTGTAATCTTTTTAGAAGGGGGATTTAACAATGAAGTGGTATTGGGAAAAGCGCGGTGACAATGAGTTCACTCCGCCTCAGATTTCAACTATTTTCCAAGGCTGGGAGGACCCTAAAGCTGGATTGTTCAGCGAATCAAAGGTTCCGGTCCAGACCGAAGTCTTTGTTCGTGAGGTTGTGCAGAACTTCATTGACGCGAGTCGGGAAGATTTTTCGCCTGGTGTGAAGCCAAAGCTAACCTTCAGGTTCGTTGAACTCGAAGGAGAAGCAGCTACTCGTGTAAAGGAGCAACTTGGCTTGGCCGAGATTCCAGCTCACTACAACGACATCTCCCCAGAGTCCAAAGCCTCGTTCCGTATTTCCGATGGCGACGTCCTGAACGGAAAACTAAACAAGATTCGACTCTTAGTTGCTACCGAATTTGGCACCTCTGGCATGTTCGGACAGTGGGAAAGATCTTCAGCAGTTAGAGACTCCAATGGCCAACTGATTAGAAACAAAATGCGAGATGCAATGCTGTCGAGCGTGCGAGACGCTTCTGCTGGAAAGGGTCTCGGATCCTTTGGTGAGGGCAAGAAGGCAGTTATTGCAATTTCGGCGACCCGCACAATCTTCGCCTACACCTGCTTTAAGCCGGAGTCATCAGCCGACAATGTCTACTCACGATTCCTCGGCGCACTGTATTGGGAAAACCACCACGTAGACAACACTAAGTACGCTGGGCTGGCCCTGCTTGGCGAAGAGCTCGAGGGTCAAACCAGACCCTCACCCTTTACCGATAACAAGGCCGATCGAATTGTGACTGCGCTTGAGATTCCAGGAGTCGAGTCCCGAAAGTCAGGTGACCAGCTGAACACTGGAACAACCATGATTTTCCTTGATCCGCTTGCATCTCCTGAGCACATTTCTGAAGCCATAGCGCGAAACTGGTGGCCATTGATACTGGACGGTGATGCTGAGTTCGAAGTTATTGACTATGCAGGAAAGAGCATCCCTATTGCGTTTACTGAAGAGATCAAGCCCTTCATCGACGCTTATTTACAAAGCGATTCCTTCGAAGTTGAAGACTGGGAAACAGCCACAGGCGCTGCTTACCTTTGCGACACTCTGAAGACCGCCAGCCTTGGACCCTCCGCGCGACTTTCTCTCGCAATCGACCTTCGAGCTGGCCTTGGCTTCTCGCGAAGCAACCCAGAAAAAAACTGGAGCTTGGTCGCACTTATCCGCAACGGAATGATCGTTCGTTATCAACACGTGCCGAAGTCACAAAGTGACCACGCACCTTTCGTCAGAGGAGTTGTTGACGTCAACTCTGCCCAGCACGAGAGATCCGAAGCAGCTTTGCGCAAGATTGAGCCACCACTGCATAACAACTGGCCGACCAATAAAGAGGGCGTTGATGCCGAGACCGCGAAACACTCTCGTGAAATTTGGCAACAGTTATCTAAGCAGGTTGAGGAGTTCAAGAAAAAGTACAGCACGAACATCCCTGATTCGGATCAAGACCTCCCTCTTTTCAGGGAGCTGCTAGGCATTTCTGGCGGGGGAGTGACTCCTCCAATTACTCCACCGAAGCCCAAGTCCAAGGTTTCGCTTTTGAACGAGACGGCACTGTTGCTAGAGGGCTCCGAGCCTGGCACAAGGTTCGTGAAGTCAAGCCGAAAGTTAGCTCTAAGAAGAACTAGCGATATGACCTATGACGAGCTTGAAGTGGAAATTGAGATCGGCTGGGAAGTTGGTGAGGAAGACAGCTGGATCGAAGCTACTGACCAGCTGTTTGATCAGGTACTCCAAGTTCCTGATGGATTTGAACCCGTAGGGCAAGCAGTAAATCGCTTTACGGGGGTATTGACCTCAGATGAAGTGGTATTCACCTGGACCAGCAAGCAGTACTCCCAGCTTTGGACCCTGAGGCCGTACATGAAGGTGACAGAACTCGACGAATTAGGCGGTGATGAATAGTGAGCAACGTTACTCAAATGCGAAACGAAGGCGTCTCAGTTAGGCCTTTTGCAGGAAGCCGAGAACTGCAAGATGTTCTTGAAGCTCTTACAACTCTTGAAGTTAGGACCGGTCAAGAGCTTTATGTTCTTTCCAGCGCAGATCGAGTTACTATCCCGCCCTCGGAGATGAGAGTCGCTGGCGTAACACTCAAAGTTAGTGATCTTGAAAAACTGCTCGCGCAGGTGGACCCAATGGTTATGTCCCGTGAGGATGTTGACTTTCTTGTGGTGGCCCTCGATGGACCCATTTCCCCGTTAAGGTCAACTGAGGTGCTGCACCACGGCCCGTTAAGTGAGCTGAAGAACGAGATTGAACTCAACACCCTCGGAAGTCAATCAAATTCTGCTGTGTTGTCGAATGTTAACGGTCGTTACTCAATAGAGTTTGCGCTGGTTCACAACAAGAACATTGAGACCGTAAGCGCAGTTAAGCCAAGGCTAAAAGGCGCTTTGCTTGCTAAAGCAGAGTTCACCATTAAGCCAACCGGCGTAAATGATCAGCCTAAACCTAAGCCTATGGGCCCAGAGGACAAAGCAAGGTTTGGGCTCCCGGCCCAAGCTTGGTTCTATCTACAAGCTGGACCATATCTCCTTGAAGCCGCCACATTCGATGAAGCCTTCGACTTCTACATCGATAAGGAGTTGCTGGAAACCCTCAAGGTGGCCAAGCCAGCGGCCAAGACGGCAATTGAAACCACTTTATTGACGGTCTTGATTCAGGGCTTATGCCAAGAGGTAGCAGCCAGGTCGGAAGACGTTCTCGATGAAATGCTTGAAGATGTTGAATTCTCCGCAGTAGTTCGGATGCTGAAAAACCTTATAGACGTGAAGACTTTTGCTGAACTAGCAGAGCAAGTCAAAGAGTCGCCCACGAAATCCGCAACTCTAATGCTCGCAAAGAAAACTCTGCTAGGCGGGCTCTTGAAATCTCTGGAAGAGGCCAACGATGAATAACACCTACCCAGTTCTGTCTGCCAAAGATGCCCTGACAATCGGCCAGGCAGTTGAGTCTCATGCAGGCCTCACATTCGATGATCAGCCCTACAAGAATTTGATTAAGAGCCGCCCCTGCAGGCAGGCCTTTGATGAAGCTCTATTACGAGAATTTACGAGGGATTTTCAACTGCAGCGAACAGCCATTATGGGCGCTGGAGGGAATCTCTCAGCCAAGAGAAACGAACAAGAGGAAGAGTTTGCGCAACTGGCAGTTCGTGTCGCCAGGGCTTTTCCGGTTGAGGCTTTACAAGACCCAGACTTCTGGCGTTACCTCAGCGTCTTTCACTTCAGGGACTACATCATGGCCATCGAAGGCGATTTCGAACCTCAGCGCTTTGGAGGACTCGGCAACCGAGGCATGGTCCGCTGGACCTTGATTCGAGGATTGGTCTGGGGTCTGCATTCAGCCGAAGGTGAGGATCTATCGGGCGTCTACAAGGCGAGACTGGCCAGAGAAGCTGCAGGCAAAGGCTCGGGCGTGAGAGATCTATACATCTCGATCGTTGTGCGAATGAATTGGGCTAGGTTCCCGGGTGCGGGTAGGGCATACATCGACGCTCTGATTGCCGAACCTGGACTATTCGACGTCGGTAAGCAATTCCGCCCATCACACCAATTGAATGTCCGAATTCGCAGGGTGAGCAACAACATCTACTTCCCCAGCCTAGACAAGCACGAATTAGAGACTCTGATGCTTCAGGAGCGTGTGGGTATACCTTCCGAACCTGCACTGTCCGAAGTCGAGGACTGAGTGGCGCCTAGAGTGTTTGTTTGTTCTCCGTTACTGGCTGCACGCTTATGCCAGTAGGGTCTAACACAAAGCTGTATGGAGTATGAGTTGAAGCTTAAGTCAACAAGGCAAATCACCTGGACCATCGAGAGTTCGATTCCCGGAGTCAAGGGGCTGCAAGTTCACTTTGGGAACGGGCCTCAACCTATCCAAGTCGCAGTCGCCGAAAGTTCCAGTGAGGCTACTCGCGCGCAGCTCAAGACGCTATTCGCCGAGCGCAAGGGCACGCTCAACACCTTGATTGTTGTTGTTATTCACGGCGATCAAGCAAGCCTCTTTGGTCCAGATGCTGACACCGAAGCAATGAAACAGAAGGCCTCTACAGCCGAGGCAATTCTTAATTCAATACTGGACCAGCCAAATGAGGTGCTTGCCTACCAGCGAGCCACCTCTATATGGCGCTCAAAGCAGACCACAGACTTAGTTGGCTTCACCAACAACGGACTCTTTGCAAGTCACTACATTCGCAGCAGCGTCAACCACCACCCTCAGTGGAAATCGGCTCAGGAAGTTTCTCAAGGGATCCAAAATCTCAGAGATCAAGAGCTCATTGCTGGGCTGGGTTTTGAAATCACGTCCAGACCCTCTAACACCTTCGTTCTGAGCGCTAAAGGTCAGGACCACCGGGCAGTTGCTATCCTTCTCGACCAATCAGAAAGCTTTGAGTCAAAAAGCCCCAGATTGCAAGCCTCACCTGTCGAGTGGAGTTTGGCGATCGCAGCTGAGCAAGGTGCGTCTTGGGTGATCGCAATCAAGGACTCGCAACTCCGCCTTTATCCCGCCAAAGACGGAGTCGGCGTCGGACAGAAGAGCCAGGCTGAAACTTACTTCGAGATTGACCTATTAACTATCGATGAGGACAAGACGGGTCTTCTCCACCTCATCTTCTCAGCAGATGCTCTTGCCGAGGGGGGAACTGCAGACGAGCTCTTGGCAAACAGCCGCAGGTTTGCCTCAGAGCTCGGGGTCCGCCTAAGGGAGCGCGTCTATGAGTCCGTGGTGCCAGTCTTGGCGACTGAAGTTGCTAACCAGCTGCGCTCAAAGGGACACGAACTCGACTCCAAAGGCCTTCAGCTCTCTTACGAGCTAACTTTGAGAATTCTGTTCCGCCTTCTTTTCCAGGCCTATGCCGAGGATCGCGGACTCTTGCCTGCGGGTAGAAACGAAAACTTTGACAAAAACAGCATCAAGTACTGGGCTCAGTACCTGCTGGATAGAGCTGTCGAAGCCCCATACGGAGAGGCGTCAACAATTTGGTTTGACTTGGTTCAGGTATGGGATGCAATCGATCAGGGCAACCCTGACATGCAGATCCCGGCCTACAACGGCGGTCTCTTTGGTTCGAATCCAGATCTTCACCCAGAGGGTGCGTTAATTCGAACTCTCTCCATTCCAGACCGAGTCCTCGGACCAGCGCTTCGTGCCCTCGTCATCGACGACAACACAGAAGACGGCGTTGCAGGTGCTGTTGACTTTAGGTCGCTAAGTGTGCGTGAGTTTGGAACGATCTATGAAGGGCTTCTCGAGAGCTCACTTTCCGTTGCAGATCAAGACCTAACGGTTGATTCCAAGGGAGCATGGGTTCTAGCTAAGCCAGGCGATGAAGTCTTGGCTCAAACTGACGAGGTTTACTTCCACTCTGCCTCGGGTGAGCGCAAGGCAACTGGCTCTTACTACACACCTTCATTTATTGTCGACCACCTCATTGAGCGTTCAGTTGAGCCTGCGCTGAACGACCATCTTGCTCGAGTCAAAGAGTTACTTGATGCAGGGGATCAAGCTGCCGCCTACAAGAAGTTCTTTGATTTCCGAGTGGCGGACCTTGCGATGGGATCGGCTCACTTTCTCGTGGCCGCAATCGACAAGATCGAAGCTGTTATGCGCTCGTTCCTGCTCAAGCCAGGTAACGAGATTGACGGCGTGAGTGCGGAGCTAATGCGTCTTGAGGCTGCAGCCAAGGAGGCACTTGGTAAAGACGAGGCAGCATACGCCGAGATCGAGCGTGCGAGCCTCCTTCGCCGTCAGATTGCAAGAAGATGCGTTTACGGCCTAGACATCAATCCATTGGCAGTTGAGCTGTCTCGCCTCGCAATTTGGATTCACACCTTCGTCCCCGGTCTACCAATGTCTAGCCTGGAGCACAATTTGGTGTGCGCAAACAGTTTGACTGGTATCGCTTCTCAAGATGAGGGACTGAATGCATTAATCCCCGAGCGGGCAAGGCTAGGTACCAGCTTCGTCGACGCAATTGTCGAAAATGCCCTCAATGAGGCTCGAACCTTGCTCGAAGATGTTGCAAACGCCGATGAGTCGAGCAAGGCTGAGGCCAAAAGGGCAGCAGAGGTTGCGAAAGAAGCACGACGGCTCGCCTCAAAATCGAAAATGGTTTTTGATTTGGCGGTCGCAAACCGCGCCGGTGTTATTTCAAGCAACGCCGCTATGACAGAGGGCGGGCTTCGAGAGCTTACGCTCGCGGACGGCTTTAGCGAACTAATGGAAGAACTACAGCCAGCCCAAATGCCGTTTTTGTTTCCCGAAGTGTTTTTGAGGGAAAACGCTGGATTTGATGCGATCGTCGGAAATCCTCCCTGGGAGAGGCCTGTTATAGACAAGTCTCGATTCTGGACAGGAAAGTTTCCTGGTTTACTCGCTTTATCGCCAAATTCAAAGTTGGGGAAAATTCAGGAGCTAGAGATAGCCCATCCGCAACTGTTCCAGGAGTTCGAGTCACGCACGAAATCGTCTCAGAAGATAAGAGAAATACTAAATCTTAGATTCGGCCTTGGAGGCATGGACGCTGATCTCTATAAGGCGTTTTCCGCCGTCTCTCTTCTGCTTCTAAGGAAAGGCGGATTCCAAGGCATAGTCTTGCCAAAAACTGCCTTTTCTGCTTTTGGCGGTGAAATTTGGAGAAGAGACCTTCAAAAATTCGGTTCTATCAAGGAAATCACATTTTTAGTGAACACTTCTCGGTGGGCATTTGACATAGAAGCAAGATACTCAATTGCGTTGCTGACGTATGCGAAGGGCCGTTCTCAAGACATAGTGATTCACGGCCCCCTCCATTCGCGAGCGGAATTTGAAAAATCTAGACACTCTAAAGGCGTGTTAATCAATCGCGAACTTGCCCTCTCATTTACTGGGGTTGCCTCTATTCCATTGATATCCGATCAATCGACAGCTGACACTCTCGTTCAAATGAGGCTAAGCCCATCCCTGAGAGAGACTTGCGGTGGCGCTTTCAGGCTGGCCACCGACTTTAACGCGACAAGCGATAGAGATAAATTTGATAACGCTGAGCCACACAAGGGGATTCCCGTTTTTTCTGGACGTTCCTTCAACATCTGGCAGCTTATCGATGATGAAACTTTCGCTTGGGCTGACCCCGAGATAGTCGAGTTCGCTTTGATGGAACGCTTTGGTCGTCAAGCTAAGCTAAAGTCTTCTTTCTTCTACGGTCTAAATTTCGACCGTGACCTGGCGGGGAATTTGCCCTTCAGCCGCGCGCGTATTTCCTACAGGTCGGTCGCTCGATCGACAGACTCCAGAACAGTGGTGGCAGCTCTGATGCCTCCAGGTACTATAACTACTCACATCAATCCGTACATCCTCACGAAAGCTCGGAGTGAGAAACTCGAGGCCTACTTACTTGGTGTTATGTGCAGCATCCCGTTTGATTGGTACGCAAGAAAGTTTGTTGAGACAGCGGTGGATAAATTCCTGTTGAATGCCTTCCCTGTGCCCGATTGGCGAGACGAGCGGCCGTTCGAGCGAATAGTAGAAATTTCATCAAAATTAGCGGCGCAAGATGATCGATTCATTGGATGGGCATCACCACTGGGTCATAAACCCGCTCCCATCGACACCAAGGACCGAACTAAGTTGATTGCGGAACTTGACGGCCTTGTTGCTTCGACATTCAAACTCAGCGCTGACCAGCTTGGGCACATTTTCGACACATTTCACAGAGGCTGGTCCGATGAGTCTAGGCTCTCGATTGCCCTCAGGACGCTTGAGGAGTATAGCTAATGGACAATTTCCAACCAACCTTCGCAACCAATCGCCCAGAGAAGGGTGAGTCGGTCGAGTCTGAGGTAAACAGACTCTTCAGATTTCTGAGAGAGAACTTAAAGTCAACGCCTGACATAGCAATTGCGACTGCATACATAAACCCTGCGGGCTTCAATCTCTTGGCCGATGAGCTGGAAAAAGCTCCTCGAATTCGGTTGCTTTTGGGTGCAGAGCCTGATCAGGAACTCATTCAGGCCAAAGTCCAGGACGAAAAAGGCGTTGAGAAGCGCTTGGCTGACGCGTCAATGTCTCACGAAGAGTGGCTAAGACGTGAAAGAGATCTGACCGGATTCACTCTCGAGTCGATGGCCGATGCAGAGCGTATGGTTTCATGGCTTCGCCAAGTTGATCCAGAAGGAAAAGCCAAAGTAGAAGTCAGACGCTTCACAAAAGGCTTCTTACACGGCAAGGCCTACATTTCATCGGCCCCCGGCATGGATGGAGTGCTGGCTGGATCCAGCAACATGACTTATGCCGGACTCAAGCTCAATGCCGAGCTAAACCTTGGTTATCCCGCTGGCGACCAGCAAAACGGCAAGAAGGTAGTTGAGTGGTTTGAGGAGTATTGGGCGCAGTCTGAGGACTACGACTTAGCTGGAGTTTACGAGGCCATCTGGGCTCCACACTCCCCATGGGATGTGTTCTTAAGAATGCTGCTTGAGCTTTACGGATCAGTGCTGGATGAAGAGCGACCTACTCCTGGAACTTTTGATTTGGCTAGCTTCCAGCTAGATGGCATCGCGCGCATGAAGCGACTTTTGGAGACCAACGGCGGCGTGATTGTTGCTGATGAAGTCGGTTTAGGAAAGACATTCCTTGCGGGAGAAGTCATCAGAGACGCGACAGATGAACACAGGCAGCGTGTCTTGATTATCTGCCCAGCTGCTCTAAAGACCAGCATGTGGGAACCATTCTTGAGCAAGTACGGATTCCGTTTGACTGACGTGATGTCTTATGCAGAAGTCCGAATCAAGATGGACCCGGAACACGCTGAGCACACTCGATTTGTGAACCAGGTTCGCGACTACGCCATGATCGTGGTTGATGAAGCCCACAATCTCCGCAATGCGGGAGCGGATCAATCCAAGGCCATTGATCGAGTGATTCTCGAGGGAAAGTACCCAAAGAAGGTTGTTCTTCTGACTGCAACACCAGTCAACAACTCTCTAACCGATTTAGACACTCTCGTGCGTTATTTCATTCGTGACGACGCTCGCTTTGCCAACTTGGACATCCCAAGTATCCGCAAATACATTCGCCGAGCTCAAGACATGGACCCTGAGAACCTATCCCCTGAGCACCTTTTCCAGTTAATGGATCAGGTAGCCGTGAGGAGAACAAGGAAGTTCGTAAAAGAGTTCTACCCGAACGATTCGATCAAGAATCCGAAGGGTGAACTGGTTCCAATAAAGTTCCCGACTCCGAGAGTTCGAAGAATTGACTACGACCTTAGCGAAGCTGCTGAAACTTTGGTTTCATCAGTACTTGCGGCCCTCACGATTGATGAGAAAGACGATCTATTCTCTGCCTATACAAGTGCCAAGGCAGATCCAAATCGTCTGATGCTTGCAAGGTATACGCCCAGTCGTTATTTGAAGTCAGCCAGCGGCGTTGAGAGAATTCAGATTCAAAACGCTGGGCTTCTTCGAAGTGCTTTGCTCAAGAGATTGGAAAGCTCGGCTCGCGCCTTGAGCTTCACCCTAAAGGCCTTGATCTCCTCCCACGTCAAGTTCATTCAAGCAATAGAGGCCGGTTATGTTCTTGAGGGGGAAGCGCTTCGAGAGTGGGTTTCTTCAGAGTCGGACGACCTGGAAGAAGCATTGGCTGAGCTCGACGAAAAGGCTTTGCAGAAGGCACGACCAAAGGCCGATTACTTCATCGATGCCCTTCTTGCAGATGCAAATTCGGACCTAGAGCTGTTGAAGGCCCTAGCGCTTTTGGCAGACCAGGCACTCATGCTGGAGGATCCAAAGTTTTCGGCACTCGAAGAGCAGTTTGAGAAACTCGCGAAGGACTCGAGGAGGCCTCACCCATCAGGCGCGAGTCAGGGAGATCGCCGAAAGGTTATTGTTTTCTCTACCTACTCAGACACAGTGATTGACGTGCACGAGAGGTTGCAGAAATTAATGGCCTCGAAGCCAACGGGAGCCATCTCCGACTACGACGGAAGGATTGCTGATCCTCAGTTTGGCGGATACACATCGGCTCACAAAGAAGGTAAGTCTGGCGGTGTTGACCAAGGTGGCAGAGCTAACGTAATTGAAGGCTTCGCCCCTAAGACCGCAAGCCGTTTCAACGATGCGGGTGAGCCCACTGGTGAAGACAAATATGACATTTTAGTGACGACCGACGTTCTGGCTGAGGGTGTAAACCTTCAGCAGGCTGGCCAGATCATCAACTATGACTTGCCTTGGAACCCGATGAGGATTGTCCAGCGCCACGGTCGTGTCGATCGTCTGTTCAGCGAACATGATGAAGTGCACCTGGGACTCTTCTTCCCGGCAAAACATCTCGATGAGATGTTGGGGCTACAGAAGACCCTGGAGCGAAAGTTGGCTCAAGCGGAGGCAGCAGTTGGCGCCGCAAATGTCCTTCCAGATCGTGATGGAACTTTGGATGTTATCTACCATGATCCGGCAAACATCGAGCGCGAGTTTGAAGATCTGCTGGATCGCGGGGAAGTAGGTTCTGCAATTTCTGGTGAGGAATTCCGCAGACGTCTGTTCAAGGAACTCAACGACTTCAAGATGTTGCGCGATCAAGTCAGCCACTTGCCATACGGTGCCGGCAGTGGATTCGTCAATCCGCGAGCAAAGAGCAACGGGTATGTGTTCTGCGTAAAGATCGCAGGACATCCCGATCCTTGGTTCCGATATGTGAAGGCAAATGATGACTGGTCTATCGCCAAATTTGACGGTCGGCCGATAATTCAGGAAGAACATTTGTTTAGCTTGACCATGGCTGACCCAAGATCTAAAGAAGAAGCGAGAATAGTTTCAGAGACTGCATACGCTGGTGCGTTCGCAGCTTGGCAATTGGCCCAGGCTTCCGTCCACGAAACATGGATGAAGCTCACGGACCCTAACAACCTCCAGGCCGACCCTCCAAAAGCATTCCAAGATGCGGCGGTGTTTGTTAGGCAAAAAGGTGGTGCACTCGGACCGGACCTTCAGACTCGAACGATTATGAGGCTGCGAAGTGTCCCAAGTCGCAGGGTGTCTAACGCAATGCGGGCGCTTCTCAATAAGGGCTTGAGTGATGCTGATTTGCTGTCGGAAATAGTTCAACTACTAGACCATGAAGGCGTGCAGCCAGCACCCGAACCAAAGCCACTTCCAGAGGTGAATCAAACTGAAGTCAGGTTGATCGCGTGGATGGCAGTTTCCAAAGGTTAAACTTCGAGGTTCAATTCTGGGTCATCGCAAAACTTAGGTTGATGGCACAGGCCCGATCCGACCTTGTGGTTAAGTGGAGTAGCGCCCCACAAGAAGTTAAACAGTTCTCTGTTTTTGAACACCCGGAATTTTTGGCAGAGTCATTGAGGAGTGCTCGCCAGAGGCTCTTGGTCGTGAGTCCTTGGATTACAAGTAAGGTTGTCGACAGCCTTTTCCTGGGTAATCTGGAGAACTTGTTATCACGTGGCGTTGAAGTCGACATAGTCTACGGAATCAAGGGAGATGAGCGCTCGAGCCAAAAGGCAATAAGAGAGCTCTGTGAGCTTTCGCGCCGCTTTACCAATCTCCGTTTCTATCAACATGAAAACAATCACTCCAAGATTCTGATTGTGGACGATGTGGTAATAACGTCGAGCTTCAACTGGCTCAGTTTCAAGGGTGATGCATCAAAAACATTCAGGCGAGAAGAGGGGACGCTCGTCAAGGGACTGACCTACGCTGATCAGGTTTACACGGGCTGGCAATCTGTCATTTTCTCAGAGTGTCGGCCAGCCTGTAATTCCCTGTGATTGTCCGCTAGTTAGCGTTCAATTTTTCTGAAATGGGCGAAATTAGGTTAAGCCGCTTCCAGATGTGCCGCAATTCCACAGAGAAACCAAAGACTACATTCCCAAGTGGCTTAGGACCGTTCGCCGACGATTTCTTCGGAGACGAGCTCGACGTCGATAAGTCAGAGCGATAGTCAAGTACCTGACGCGGGTGGATGGCTCTGGCTCGGTCCCTAGCTGTTTATCCCCTCAGTGTTTGGTTCTGCGGTCCAATTTTGACACGTCTTTCGTCCTTCAGGGCATTCATAATCCCTGAAAGCGACCTAGAGAAATCAAAATGTCAGACCAAGGTAATAAAGTCGATCGACTAAGGGGGCTTAGAAAATAGGGAGAGCAAATGTCTAAATTCAGAAGCATTTTTCCTCGGCAATTCTTTATTGCTAGAGAGCGAGAAACCAGCGATCCGGTCGCTAGATACCAAGCCCTCAAGCAAGTGCAGCAAGCCAAAGGCAAGACTTACGGAGGTCGCAATGTCCAGTCACGATGAAATGTCGGAAGAAGAACTCTGGGAGCACAGCCTCTCTGACGACCTAGTCGATCGAGCTGACTCACTAATGGAGCTAGCTCACCGAGCAAGAAACTCCGAGGAGTGGAAGTCAGCTAAGAACCTCTACGGCTCTGCCCTTGATCTTTTCGTTGAACTAGATCGAGAGGCTGATGCTGGCATTGCGAACTATAGCTTTGGATACTGCCAATACCGGCTGCAGGAATATGACGAAGCAATCGAGTCTCTAACTGCTTCACTCAAGCGCGGTCAGGATTTCAACGATTCTCGAATCATCGCCTACTCCGCTGGGCCACTCGGAGACTCCTACTCTGCTCTGGGCATGCGAGATGAGGCAATTGCTGCCTATCAGTTGGCTGTGGAC
>JACCDN011225961.1_pt1 | contig 17347 bp, 16 predicted proteins | sample 7441691 | NCBI WGS metagenome assembly JACCDN01 (sample SAMN15323439, study PRJNA562643) | freshwater metagenome | isolation source: river surface water | place: USA:Blue River Watershed | collected 2017-08-16
CTTGAAAATAGCGTGCAGAGAACTCAATTTCCTCTACATCGTCAGACTCGGGGAGCTCAGCACGCAAAAAAGTGTTTAGCTCATCACGCTCTTCGTCTGTGGGTTCGTGAGCATCAATCCAGACCGCGTGAGCCATAGAAGCTTTCAGCTCTTCAGTATTGAGCGCTTCTTCACGCAGCAGCTGGCCTTGAATTTTAAACATTCTTAACATCAGTGTTCTCCTCAAGGTCGCGCTGAAGGGTTAAGGTTGCGCCAATGTATCAGGATTGCGCTAACGGATATGGCGCGCCTTATACCACATTCTAGTCAGGCATTTGAGATTTTTTTGGTCAAATGGTTAATTTACGAAATTCTCACAAAAATCAATCGTGTAGAACCCCAACTCCGATCATTTTTTTCAGCAGCCACCCTTAACTACAGCTCGCCACAACACTATCGACAGATTAGTATGACCGCCATTACAACAGAAATTTGTCTATGCCGTATTTCTACCTATTTTGCAGCGCACTTATAGCCGCAACCCTATTCCCACTCTCATCAGAAGCGCTACTGAGTACGCTGCTCTATCAAAATTTCTCACCTTTATTACTCTGGTTAGTTGCCACCACAGGCAACACCCTCGGCTCGTGTATCAACTGGTATTTAGGCAAATGGTGTTTACACCTGCAAGATAAGAAATGGTTTCCCATTAGTACCGAGCAGTTAAACCGCGCACAAACACGGTTTCAAAAATACGGGCGAGCATCTCTACTGTTTGCATGGGTACCTATTATTGGTGACCCACTCACATTATTGGCTGGAGTAATGCGTGTACCATTTTGGAGGTTTTTGGTCTTAGTGGCGATAGGTAAAGCATTGCGATATGGCGTGGTCATTTGGGTGGCGCTTAGGTTTATACAAACAACATAAGCGCACAAACGAACAGCAACCAACAGAAAATTCACGCCTGAGAGCGTCTATTGGGCAGTCACAAAACCCCGCCGCGCAGCCGAACCGCAGGGCGGAGAGCTAACATGTTTTAGGCCTTAGAAATCTAATTCGAAGTGCCATTTGGCACCCGCACGCTTGGCATTGTTAAAAACGTCTAAATACTCGTTTAAGTCGTCACAAATCTCAGGAGAAGCAAACGCAGGCTTTTCAAGCTGTAGCTTTGTTAGTAAAGAAGCAACCCATTCAATACCCTCATCTGCAGAAAACCATGCCTCATCTTGCTCAGGCATTTCAATGTCATCAAGTTCCTCGATAAAATCGGAAACATCTTGACTGTGAAAATCCTCAATGGTTTTCAATTGATGTAACTTGCAAAAAGATTCCAAATCATCAAAAGCGTGTGCGATTGCTTTGCCATTCACAAACGGATCGAAATCCACATCCTCCTTATCCAAAACAATAAAGTAGGCGACACTCATAACTCATACTCCTTTTTAGTGAAAGCTTAAGTACAGATGAGGCTTGAGCATGACACAGAATCAATAAAATTTATTGAATGACAGTCAACTCTACTGACTTAATTAGCATGATTAACTTCGAATTGAACAATACCAACATTTTTCAAAATGCAATATTAAGTAGATCATGAAGCAAAAACACAGGCATAAAAAAACCCGCAATTATGCGGGTTTTATGGTGATACCGGATGGTATCGGACTTGCATTTGGTACCCGAGGCCGGACTCGAACCGGCACAGCTTACGCCACTACGACCTCAACATAGCGTGTCTACCAATTCCACCACTCGGGCTAAATCTTATTTCCCCTGCTCTGGAGTTGTAACTGGGACATCGCTTGCAGCAGCTGGAACAGCTTGGGTTTGTGCTGCAGGGGCCTCTGTGGTCACAGGTACATCTGAACTTGCAGGCACTTGAGCAACCGGCGCTTGTTGCGCAGCGGCAGGAGCAACAGGGATGCCTTCTACAACAACTTTAGATTTATTTTTTGCAATTACGGCAAGGCTAATGCTCAACACAAAAAACACGGTTGCAAATATTGCGGTTGCGCGAGTGAAGAAACTACCACCACCATCACTACCAAACACTGTTTGAGAAGCACCAGAACCGAAAGAAGCACCAGCGGCGGCACCCTTACCTTGCTGCAACAAAATCAAAACAATAATCGCCAAAGCGGATATTGAATGAATCACTAAAACTAATTTTTCCATTTCTGGATCTCTTATTGAGTACTTTTAAACGAAATAATACTAAATTAACAACAATTAGATTTTGCTGATACAGCTCGAATCAAGAAGTGATTAATCAGCAGCTTTACAAATTTTCAAAAACTCTTCGGCGTCCAACGAGGCTCCACCAAGCAGCGCACCATCAATATCTTGTATCGCAAATAACTGATCTGCGTTACTGGCTTTGACACTGCCGCCGTATAAAATTCTTACTTCTTCAGCAAGCCCACCCAACTGTGAGCGGATAAATCTATGCACTTCTTGTGCTTGCTCAGGGGTTGCTGTTTTACCGGTACCGACAGCCCAAACCGGCTCATAAGCTACAACCGCTTTCGCAAAAACATCTCGCCCTACATGGGCAAATACTGCTTCTAACTGTCGGCGAATCACTTCAAGGTGCCAGCCGTTCTCGCGCTGTGCGAGAGATTCACCAATACAGAGTATGGGAACCAAATTTGCGCGCTGCACGGCCATAAACTTTTGAGCAACATGCTCGTCAGTTTCGCCTTGTAAGCGGCGGCGCTCATTGTGACCAATTATGACAAATTTGCAATGCAATTCTGCCAACATTTGTGCCGATACCTCACCGGTAAAGGCTCCAACATCATATTGACTGACATTTTGTGCACCCAATAAAACCGGGGAATCAGCAATTTTTTCGTATGTTGGTATCAAATAAGGATTCGGTGGGCAAACCACAACCTCTGCATTGTGTTCACCTTGCCAGCCCGTAACTATTTGGGCCAACAAATCAGCATTTGACTGCTGATTTCCGTTCATTTTCCAGTTGCCAACAACGAGTTGGCGACGCTTTGCGTGACTGGTTTTGTTCAACAGCAATACCTCCCCCAAAGCGGGCGCTCATGGTAGCCAAGATGAATTGAACATACAACCACAATTAGCTTAGACCCTGATTTTTCTCGCCTTTTATTGGTTTATGGGTTATGGATTGACCAAAAAATCAATCCATAACCCGAAAACTAAAGAGTGGATGGTTTTTAAACAAGGCCGCGGAATGAAACATCACTACACTATTAGCTCAGCGCCAACTCAACTGTTTTGGCGAGTTCCTGCGCCAACTCTTTTACTTGCTTCTTATCTTCACCTTCTACCATTACCCGAACCACAGGTTCAGTGCCCGATGGACGCAAGAGTACTCGACCAGTGCCGGCCAACTTATCCTCTGTTGCTTTCACTGCTGCTTGCACAGTTTCATCCGTACTCAAATCCACTCGCTTAGCCATGTGAACATTAATCATGACTTGGGGCATTTTGATCATGCCTTTTTTGATTTTATAAAGCGACTCACCAAATGTCGTGATTGCCAATAAAACCTGCAACGCAGAGATGATACCGTCGCCAGTCGTGGTTACGTTGCTGCATACGATATGACCGGAGTTTTCACCACCTAGACGCCAACCGTTTTGGCGCATCATTTCGATCACATAGCGGTCGCCCACTTTAGCGCGCGCGAAAGGAACACCGATTTTTTTCAACCCCAATTCAAAGCCGAAGTTACTCATCAGAGTACCTACGACACCATCGCAGCCACCGGCATATTCCTGTTGGTATTTGGCGATGATGTAAAGGAGCTCGTCACCATCCACGATCTCGCCCTTGTGATCCACAAAGACTACACGGTCGCCATCACCATCAAAGGCAATACCCAAATCGGCACCCACTTCGATGACTTTTTCTTGCAAGGCCTCGGGCTTGGTAGAACCACAACTGCGGTTGATGTTAGTACCGTTTGGCTCCACGAACATAGGGATGATTTTTGCGCCCAGTTCACTGAATACATCGGGCGCTATGTTATAGGTGGCGCCGTGGGCGCAGTCCAATACGATTTGTAGACCCTTGAGGTTGAAGCCCCAAGGCATGGTGCCTTTGCAAAATTCAATGTAACGACCTGATGCATCGCCAATACGGCGAGCCTTGCCGAGTTTCTCAGCGGTCACCATGGGCTTTTCTAATTCTTCTTCGATCAAGCGCTCTAATTCATCGGGTAATTTAGTGCCGTTTCCGCCGAAGAATTTAATGCCATTATCAACATAGCTATTGTGTGAAGCGCTAATGACGATGCCCGCCTGCGCTTGGAAGGTACGAGTCAAATAGGCAACGCCTGGGGTTGGCATTGGGCCGAGCAAACCTACATCGACACCCGCGTTAATTAACCCAGCTTGCAAGGCTGACTCAAACATATAGCCCGAGATGCGCGTGTCCTTGCCGATCAAAATCAAGTTGGATCCATCAAAACGATCCATTAATACACGGCCAGCAGCCCAGCCGAGCTTGAGCATAAAATCCGGGGTGATTGGTGCCTCACCGACTAAACCACGAATACCATCTGTACCAAAATATTTACGCGACATTGATCCTTACTCCACTCTCTAACACTGACCGTTAGGTTAATAAATTAAGTTGAACTTTTTACATCGTTGCTTATGCACTATTTTTTACTGCATTGTAGACAGCTAATACATCCTTAGTCGCCGCAACATCGTGTACTCGAATAATGGAAGCACCACGCTCTGCTGCTGCCAGGGCTAAGGCCAAACTGCCCGCTAGACGCTCATCAACACCGCGATTGAGCAGTTTTTCCAACAGCGATTTACGCGATAGCCCCACCAAAATGGGGGCATCCAAAACTGCTAACTCAGGAAGGCGCGCTAAAAGCGCGAGATTATGCGCGAGTGTCTTGCCAAAGCCAAACCCAGGATCTATTAAAATGCGTTCTTTTGTGATGCCTGCCGCGTTGCAAGCAGCCACCCTGTCCCGCAGAAATGTCAGCACCTCTGCAACCACATCCTGATATTGTGGTGCTTGCTGCATGGTCTGAGGTTGGCCTTGCATGTGCATTAAGCAGACCGGCAATCCCGTTTTAGACGCAGCATCCAAGGCACCATCGCGCGTCAGCGCCCTAACATCATTGATAATGCCCGCGCCTTTTTGAGCAGATTCGCGAATAACACTCGCCGTGCTGGTATCCACCGAAACCAATGCGCCCAACTTTTCAACCAGAGCCTCAACTACGGGAATAACACGATCTAACTCTTCCCGCTCTGAAACAACAGCAGCTCCCGGGCGAGTAGATTCGCCGCCAACATCCAAAATATCGGCCCCCTCTGCCAACATTTGTTCAGCGCGCTTTAGCACCAAGTCAAGCGATAAATGACCGGCGTGATGGTAACTGCCACCATCAGAAAACGAATCCGGAGTGATATTTAAAATCCCCATAATCTTTGGGGTAGCCAAATCGAGCTTATGCGTGGCGCACTGCAACATTCTAAAGAGTCTTCCTAAAATCGAACTCAAAAAAACTAGAAAAAAATAACCCCGAGCAAGCTCAGGGTTAATTGCACTAAAAACTTAATTTTATTACTTAGGCCAATAAGGTTTGATCCGAAACAAACCAACCCAAAAGCAGGTTTCCAATACCAAACCCAACACAATCGCCGCAACGAATCCTATTCTGAAGCCAATTACGTAGCTTAGGATAGAGCCCGACACCAATAGCAAAAGAATTAGCCATCTCGATCTTTTGCTGAATTCCATCACTCAAGCCTCAGTATCAATGTGTGTTCGCAGGTCCGCCAATGGGATCACTCGGCTTTTCGCCAGAGTCTTTCCCTTTTAGATGGCTGTTGAAATCATCGTCATTCCACTCGCGTGGAGGTCGAACTTTACGGCGCGCCATTAGATCGGCCACCTGTTCAGAATCGATAGTTTCATATTCCATCAAAGCGTCTTTCATGGTTTCCAAAATATCGCGATTATCTTCCAGAATTTTGGTCGCCCGCGCATAGCATTCATTAATAATACGGCGCACTTCTTCATCAATTTGACGCGAAGTTTCACCAGAATATTGTTGAGTTGCCATGCCCGGATAAGCGCCCTCTTCTTCGCCATAGTGCAATGGGCCCAATTTTGCGGACAAGCCCCACTTGGTTACCATGCTGCGCGCCATGCTAGTTGCACGCTCGATATCGTTAGACGCACCGGTGGTAACGCCATCTATGCCTAACGTCATTTCTTCAGCAATACGACCGCCAAACAACGTGCACAAACGGGACTCAAGCGAACGCTTGCTCCAACTATATTTATCTTCTTCTGGCAAATACTGGGTTACACCCAAAGCACCGCCACGAGGAATAATGGTGACTTTATGAACCGGATCATGCTCTGGCACTATGCAGCCGATAATCGCATGACCTGCTTCGTGGTAAGCCGTGTTCTCTTTTTCTTTCTCGCTCATTACCATAGATTTGCGCTCGGCGCCCATCATGATTTTGTCGCGCGCTTTTTCGAAATCTTCCATAGTCACCAAACGCTTGTTGCCACGGGCAGCCATTAAAGCTGCTTCGTTTACAAGGTTGGCCAACTCAGCACCCGAAAAACCGGGTGTACCGCGAGCGATAACAGACGCGCTAACGCGCTCATCCAGCGGCACTTTGCGCATATGAACTTTAAGAATTTGCTCGCGACCACGAATGTCCGGCAAGCCAACATACACTTGACGATCAAAACGACCAGGGCGCAGCAAGGCTTTATCTAACACATCGGCACGGTTGGTAGCGGCGATAATAATTACGCCATCGTTACCTTCAAAACCGTCCATTTCTACCAACAATTGGTTGAGGGTTTGTTCACGTTCATCATGACCACCACCGTGACCACCGCCACGGTGACGACCTACAGCATCGATTTCGTCGATAAAGATAATACATGGCGCTTGCTTTTTAGCTTGCTCAAACATATCGCGGACGCGGCTAGCACCAACACCTACGAACATTTCAACGAAATCAGAACCCGAAATCGAGAAGAAAGGAACTTTGGCTTCGCCAGCAATCGCTTTAGCAAGCAAGGTTTTACCCGTACCTGGCGGGCCAACCATTAATACGCCGCGCGGAATCATGCCGCCCAAGCGTTGGAATTTAGAGGGGTCGCGCAGGAACTGTACAAGCTCCTGCACCTCTTCTTTGGCTTCATCCACACCTGCCACATCGGCAAAGGTGGTTTTAATTTGGTCTTCACCTAACAAACGCGCTTTGCTTTTACCAAAGCTCATAGGGCCGCCCTTACCGCCACCGCCGCCTTGCATTTGGCGCATGAAGAACCAGAACACAGCCAAGATAATTAGAACTGGGGCGATTGAAAGCAACAACTGGTAAAGGAAACCAGGTTTATCGAGTTCGCGACCTTCAAAGTTCACGTTGTGATTGTAGAGATCATCAATCAGCTTATCATCGCGCACCATGGGGCGGATGGTTCTGAATTTACGATTATCGTTTAGAACCCCTTCAACGCTATCTGGGTAAATAGAGACGTCTTTAACGCGATTCTCTTTGACCGCTGTAATAAATTCGGAGTAAGCGATGGTGTCATCACTGGCAGGCTTACCGAAACTTTGGAACACACTGATTACGACGACTAGAATAACAAGCCAAATCAGGAGGTTCTTGGTGATATCGTTCAAGGAGAGGTCCTCATAAATACATAAAACAGCATGAAAAATCTAAAATACACATTTAAGTACAGCTCTATAATTGGGGAGTACATAGTGAATTACAAGCCCTAGACTTCAAGTCTACACATTTGTCATTTAACTCTCGCCCTTCGAGACTTGCTCTTTAACTCTAGCAGTGAATCTGCAGGATGAAATAAACACCCGACCTACCATCAGATTAACGCTTGAGATACTTAGTGGGCTACAATAGCCGCCATCTTTTTAATCTCATTCTTTAATATCCCATTCTCAGGTAAGTTTTATGCCCATCAGCGCCGACCGCAAAAAATCATTTCGTACCATAGGCCACAAGCTCAACCCTATCGTTACCATCGCCGGCAATGGCTTGAGTGAAAGTGTTTTGCTAGAACTAAACCGCGCACTTGATGATCACGAACTGATCAAAGTTAAGTTAGGTCTTGCAGATCGCGACGAGCGTAAAGCGTTGGTAGCTGAAATTATCGCAATGCCCAATGTTGAACTGATACAAGAGATTGGCAAAGTAGTTATTCTCTATCGCGCCAATAAAAAAGCGAACCCCAAGCTTTCTAATCTGCACAGATAGTCATTACACAGATAAGCAATAGCAATAGCAAAAACAAGAAAGCCGCCAAATTTGGCGGCTTTCTTGTTTCTGGCTTGCGGTAAAGGTATTCCGTGTTTAAAGATGCTCGACCTTATCGATCTCGTATTCCACTTCGCCGCTCGGCGCTTTTACCACGACTACATCGCCTTCTTCTTTACCAATCAACGCACGGGCTATAGGCGAGTTGACAGAAATTTTGTTGGCTTTGATTTCGGACTCGTCATCACCCACAATTTGATAGGTAACAGTAATGTCTGTATCCAGATTGATCATGGTCACTGTGGTGCCAAAAATCACTTTGCCTGAGTGCGGGATTTTAGTGACATCGATAATTTGCGCATTGCTAAGCTTGCCTTCAATTTCTTGAATACGGCCTTCGCAAAAACTTTGCTGCTCGCGCGCAGCCGCATACTCAGCATTTTCTTTCAAATCGCCGTGAGCGCGCGCCTCAGCAATAGCGTTCACAATACGCGGACGCTGTACTTTTTTGAGATCTTCTAACTCAGCCGCTAACTTTTCAGCGCCGAGAGCAGTCATTGGAAACTTAGTGCTCATTTTATTTCCTTACTGAAAAAGTTTTTATTTATGGGGTCTTTTGTGCAAATCTTGTAAGCGTCGAACCTCAATATGCTCGCCCTCTTTCAAGGCCATACACACAGCTTCAGCAGCAGCCAAGGTGGTGTTGTAGTACACACGATGATTTTCTGCGCTGCGACGAATTGATGAAGAATCGCGAGTGGCTTGACGGCCTTCTACGGTATTCAAAATCAAATCAATTTCGTCGTTTTTGATCATATCCACAATGTGTGGACGACCTTCCTGAACCTTGTTAATAACCTGAACACTTAAACCAGCTTCTTGCAAAATAGCTGCTGTGCCACGGGTAGCAACCAACTTGAACCCAAGCTCGGCTAAATCTTTACCGACACCAACGATACCTACTTTATCCATATCGCGGACACTTAAGAATGCAGTGCCGGATGTTGGAATACGGTTATTAGCACCCAATTGCGATTTGCCATAAGCTTCGCCAAAGGTATCGCCCACGCCCATCACTTCGCCAGTTGATTTCATTTCCGGGCCGAGAATTGGGTCTACCGCAGGGAATTTATTGAAGGGGAATACCGCTTCTTTCACACTGAAGTAAGTGGGAATAATTTCTTTAGTGAAGCCTTGGTCAGCCAATGACATGCCAGCTTGGCAGCGAGCTGCGATTTTCGCCAAAGACACACCAATACATTTGGATACGAAAGGAACAGTGCGCGATGCACGTGGGTTCACTTCGATCACATAGATTTTGCCGTCTTGATAAGCCAACTGGGTGTTCATCAAGCCGATAACGCCCAACTCAAGCGCCATGATCTTCACTTGCTCGCGCATAGCGTCTTGCACATCGGCAGGCAACGAATAAGGTGGCAATGAACAAGCTGAGTCACCGGAGTGAACGCCACATTGTTCAATGTGCTGCATGATGCCGCCGATAACAACTTGTTTGCCATCTGATACAGCATCAATGTCCACTTCAATTGCTGCATTCAAGAAATGATCGAGCAATACAGGAGCATCTTCAGACACTTGCACCGCTGTGCGCATATAAGTGCGCAACTCATCTTCTTTGTAAACGATTTCCATCGCACGCCCACCCAATACATAGGATGGGCGCACAACCAGCGGATAACCTACGCGATCAGCAGCCAACAAGGCTTCTTCAAGCGAGCGCACAATCGCGTTTGGCGGTTGCAACAGGCCGAGTTTTTCAATCATTTGTTGGAAACGTTCACGGTCTTCCGCTTTGTCGATAGCATCTGGGCTGGTGCCGATAATCGGTACGCCTTCCGCTTCTAACGCGCGTGATAATTTCAGTGGAGTTTGACCACCAAATTGAACAATCACGCCAACCGGTTTTTCTTTTTGAACGATTTCTAATACATCTTCCAAAGTCACTGGTTCGAAGAACAAGCGATCAGAGGTGTCGTAATCGGTAGAAACTGTTTCTGGGTTACAGTTAACCATAATGGTTTCGTAACCGTCTTCGCGCATCGCCAAAGCGGCGTGCACGCAGCAGTAATCAAACTCGATACCTTGACCAATACGGTTTGGGCCACCGCCAATAACAAGAATCTTTTTCTTGTCGCTTGGGTTGGCTTCGCACTCTTCTTCGTAAGTGGAATACATGTACGCAGTAGAGGTTGAGAATTCTGCCGCGCAGGTATCAACGCGCTTGTAGACGGGGCGAATATTCAAACCTTGGCGATAGTGACGTACATCTTTTTCGCTTACGCCGAGCAATAGGGCTAAACGCTTGTCGGAGAAACCTTTGCGCTTATAGGCGAAGATCGCATCAGCATCTAAATTCGCGAGGGATTTACCGCGCAACGCTTGCTCCATGTTAATTAATTCTTCGATTTGTACGAGGAACCATGGATCAATTTTAGAGAGATTAAACGCATCTTCTACAGTCAAACCAGCGCGGAATGCATCGCCAACATACCAAATGCGCTCTGCACCGGGAGTTGCCAATTCTCTGCGAATTTTCGCCAAGCCTTCTTCAGTGGTAACGTCCACTTTAGATTCAAAACCAGCAGAGCCTACTTCCAAACCACGTAAGGCTTTTTGGAGCGACTCTTGGAAAGTGCGGCCAATGGCCATGACTTCGCCCACTGATTTCATTTGTGTGGTCAAACGCGCATCAGCTTCGCCAAATTTTTCAAAAGTGAAGCGAGGAACTTTAGTTACAACATAATCGATAGACGGTTCAAACGATGCTGGAGTTGCACCGCCAGTGATGTCGTTTTTCAATTCGTCGAGCGTGTAACCCACAGCGAGTTTTGCTGCAATTTTTGCAATGGGGAATCCAGTAGCTTTTGATGCAAGTGCAGATGAACGCGATACACGTGGGTTCATCTCGATCACAACCATACGGCCATCAACGGGGTTAACGGCGAACTGCACGTTAGAACCACCAGTCTCAACACCGATTTCACGCAATACCGCAATCGAGGCGTTACGCATGATTTGGTATTCTTTATCGGTAAGAGTTTGCGCTGGCGCTACGGTAATGGAGTCGCCGGTGTGAACACCCATAGGATCGAAGTTTTCAATCGAGCAGACGATGATGCAGTTGTCGTTTTTGTCGCGAACAACTTCCATCTCGTACTCTTTCCAACCCAGGAGCGATTCGTCGATAAGCAATTCGTTGGTTGGCGATAAATCTAGACCACGCGTACAAATTTCTTCAAATTCGTCCCAGTTGTAAGCAATGCCGCCGCCTGAACCACCCATGGTGAATGATGGACGGATAATACAAGGGAAACCGAACTCTTTAGGCGCTTCTTTGGCTTCTTCCATGGTGTGTACGATTTTCGCACGCGCACAAGAAAGACCGATACGTTTCATAGCTTGGTCAAACAGATTACGGTCTTCCGCCATGTTGATGGCTTCTTCTTTGGCGCCAATCAGCTCGACATTGTATTTTTCGAGCACGCCATTTTTAGCCAAGGCCAAGGCACAGTTGAGCGCCGTTTGTCCGCCCATGGTGGGAAGAATTACGTCTGGACGTTCTTTTTCAATGATTTTTTCTACGGTTTGCCACTCGATGGGTTCGATATAGGTGGCATCCGCCATGGCAGGATCGGTCATAATGGTAGCGGGGTTTGAGTTCACCAGAATAACGCGGTAACCCTCTTCGCGCAGGGCTTTACAGGCTTGAGCGCCCGAGTAATCGAACTCACACGCTTGGCCGATAACAATGGGGCCTGCACCGAGAATCAAGATACTGTTTATGTCTGTACGTTTTGGCATGTCTGCTCCGGTTTTTTGGCCTTGAGATTATCCGGCTAAATGCTTAGACATGCGCGACACGCCGTGAACCCATCCCTGGGGGCTCGGCGCTCACATCCTGTGAGCACACGGTCGCGCACATCTAAGCATTCAGCCTCCCGAGAGGCCTTGCGTAATTCTTTACTTGGCTTTGCGAGCCTGCATTAATTCAATAAAGTGATCGAACAAAGTATCGGCATCGTGTGGGCCGGGGCTCGCTTCGGGGTGACCCTGGAAGCTGAACGCGGGCTTGTCGGTGCGGTGAATACCTTGCAATGAACCATCAAACAGTGATTTATGAGTCGCTACCAAGTTAGCCGGCAAGCTCGACTCTTCTACCGCGAACCCGTGGTTTTGCGCGGTAATCATCACACGCTTGCTGTTCAAATCTTGTACCGGATGGTTGCCGCCGTGGTGGCCAAACTTCATCTTGAGAGTCTTAGCACCAGAGGCCAAGGCCAAGAGCTGGTGACCCAAGCAAATACCAAACACCGGAATATCGGTTTCAAGAAATGACCTAATGGCTTCGATGGCGTAGGTGCATGGCTCTGGATCGCCGGGGCCATTCGATAGGAAAATACCATCGGGATTCATCGCTAAGACTTCAGCAGCGGTGGTTTTCGCAGGCACTACAATCAAATCGCAATCGCGGTCAGCAAGCATGCGCAGAATGTTGCGCTTCACGCCGTAATCGTAGGCAACAACTTTGAATTTTTTGGCGCCGGTCAATAATTTATGACCTTCGCCCAATTGCCAGCTGCTTTCGTTCCATACGTATGATTTGGCAGTGGTAACTTCTTTAGCGAGATCCAAACCTTTTAAACCACCAAAGGCTTTGGCGGCGGCGAGAGCTTTATCTTCGTCTATGTCGCCCGCGATGATAGCGCCGTTTTGGGCGCCTTTATCACGGAGAATACGAGTTAATCGGCGAGTATCGATATCGGCGATGCCGACAACATTACGCTCTTTCAGATAGCTGGAAAGGTCTTGCTCGTTGCGGAAGTTGCTGGCAATTAAGGGCAAATCGCGAATCACTAGGCCGGACGCCCAAATGCGGTCACATTCTGCATCTTCACTGGTAGTGCCGGTGTTGCCGATATGGGGATAAGTAAGAGTGACGATCTGTTGTGCATAGGAAGGGTCGGTAAGGATTTCCTGATAACCCGTCATGGCGGTATTAAACACCACCTCGCCTACGGATAGGCCTTCTGCACCGATGGAAGTGCCGCGAAAAACGCTACCGTCTGCAAGTACGAGTAGTGCTAGTCTCTTCGTGAGAGCGGGTTGAGAGTCCCGAGTATTCAAGTAAACCTCCTGGGTTTGGCAGTGGTTTTAAAGCTAAAACTGGTGCGCAATTCAACAAAATTCACTTTCTTCAGGCTCAAAAAGACAGTCGCACAGGCAAAGGCGCGAAAATCGAGTTGAGTTACAGGGCTAAAGTGAGTTTGCTTGGCTGCAGGTTGTAAAAAAGCGAGATGAAACTGAATTCCATCTCGCTTCTGTACAATTTGTTTGTGGGCTATCACTACAAATGCGTAGGAGCCAATATTTACCTCAACCAAGCGCGGCAGTGCCGAGCGCAATTAACCGCGAATTGTACGGGGTTGGGGCTAAAGTGTCCATTGGAAAATCCCTTTTTAACGGTATTAATTGTCCATTCAGGGATTGCGCACTAACCACTATCTATGATTCTGATACCTTCTAAAGCACTTATTTTTTAGAAAACACCTTACTTATTCCATTGACTACCAAAAGAACAATTGCCCCTGCAATAATCCCCAAAATCATATTTGCCAAGGAACCACCAACACCAGCTGCAAGGCTTCCGTAATGATACTGAACGCTATGCTCGAGGTCATGCATAAACGGAATACCGTGGGCGAGAATGCCACCGCCCACCAAAAACATCGCTGCGGTGCCCACTACCGACAAAAACCTCATCAGTTTAGGAGCAGTAAGAAGCAACACTCTACCAAACGCGTGCTGCACAGATAACCATGCCCCCTGCCCTTGCTTACGTAGCAAGTGCAAGCCCATGTCATCCAGCTTCACGATGAGCGCAACAAAACCATAAACACCCACAGTCATAAGTAACGCTACGGCGATGACGGTAATCACCTGCGTTTTAAAGCTCGCCGCCGCAATTGCCCCCAAGGTGATGACGATAATTTCCGCAGATAACACAAAGTCAGTGCGAATCGCGCCTTTGATTTTTTCTTTCTCGAACTCCACCATATCCACATGAGGATTATGCAAAGCAGCTTCTAGCGCATCGTGCTCGGCTTTTTCCTTCTCATCACTATGCAGAAATTTATGCGCAAGCTTTTCTACACCCTCGTAACAAAGATAGGCACCACCAATCATCAACAGCGGTGTAATCAACCAAGGTACAAACGCGCTAATCAATAGTGCAGCCGGAACTAAAATCGCTTTATTGATAAAGGAACCTTTAGCGACCGCCCACACCACCGGCAATTCACGCTCGGCACGCACACCGGCAACTTGCTCGGCATTTAATGCAAGATCATCTCCCAACACGCCCGCCGTTTTTTTAGCGGCAACCTTGGTCATAACCGCAACGTCATCCAAAACAGCGGCTATGTCATCAAGAAGCAGTAATAAGCTGGAACCGGCCATAAAAATTCCTATTAATGAAAATCGATTAACGCAAACCCAAAACGTCTTGCATATCAAACAAGCCCGTCTTTTGTTGTTGCAACCAAACTGCGGCCCGCACCGCGCCATTGGCGAAAGCTAAACGACTCGAAGCTTTGTGCGTGATCTCTACACGCTCGCCATCGGCCATAAACATTACCGTGTGATCGCCCACTACATCACCGCCACGTACAGTTGCGAAACCAATAGTCTCGCGTGGGCGTGCGCCGATTTGGCCTTCGCGACCATAAACAGCAACTTGCTTTAAGTCGCGATCTAAGGCGCTTGCCAACACTTCGCCCATTCGCACAGCGGTACCAGACGGAGAATCGACTTTGTGACGATGATGCGCCTCGTAAACTTCTACATCGTATTCATCGCCCAAAACGCGCGCCGCAATATCCAGCAATTTAAAACACAAATTTACGCCAGTTGAAAAGTTGGCAGAAAGTAGTAAAGGGATTTGGGATTGATACGAAAGTAATTCCACTTTTTCTGCATCGCTAAAACCCGTAGTACCGATAACGATAGGTTTGTTATGCGCAGCACAAATTTTTACGTTTTCTAAAGTTGCAGAGGGGGAACTGAAATCAATTAACACATCAAAGTGGTCGATTGCTTGTGCAATATCGCCAACAATTTTGACATCTAATTTACCAACACCGCCAAATTCACCGGCATCGACACCTACCAAGGTAGACGTTGAGCGAACAATAGCGCCCGTTAAATTGGTTTCAGTATTTCTAGTGGTTGCATCAATTAATGCCTTACCCATGCGGCCAGCAGCGCCAGCGATTGCAATACGTGTTGTCATAATATTCTCTTTAAAAATTATTCTTCATCAGCAGCATTAAACAAATGCCCGAGTTTACCCGCTTTTGTTTCCAAATATTTTGCATTGTGCGGATTCCGGCCAGTTTGATGCGGCATGCGCTCCACTACATTAATCCCCATATCCTGCAGCGCTTTCACTTTGCGCGGATTATTGGTGAGCAACTTAAGCGCTTTGATATTCAAATGTTCCAGCATAGGTTTCAGGATGCTGTAATCGCGCATATCTGCACCAAAACCTAATTGCTCATTCGCTTCAACCGTATCCGCACCGCAATCTTGCAAGGAGTAAGCGCGAATCTTATTGACCAAACCTATGCCCCGCCCTTCTTGACGCAGGTAAAAAATTACACCGCGCCCCACCACACCGACTTTATGCATAGCCGCTTGCAATTGCGGGCCGCAATCACAGCGCAAACTGAACAGGGCATCACCGGTTAGGCACTCTGAGTGAATACGCGCGAGCAGCGGCTCATCACCATGAATATCACCCATGGTCAGCACCACATGCTCTTTTTCGGTTTTGTCATCTTCAAAACCGTGCATCACAAACATACCAAAGGGTGTTGGTAATTTGCAGGATTCTATAAAGCGAATTGCCACTGAATGACCTCAATAGGGATAAAAATAAACGCAGGCCTGCAATACAATTAGCGCGTAAATTCCCGCCAATACATCGTCAATCATAATCCCAAAGCCGCCGCCGACTTTGCGGTCTAACCAACCAATAGGCCAAGGTTTAATAATGTCGAAGAAACGAAACAGCACAAAACCGAGCAGCATCCAAAGCCATCCTGCAGGCGCTAGAAACATGGTGATCCAGTAGCCGACAAATTCATCCCAAACAATTCCACCGTGATCATGTACGCCCAATTGTTTGGAAGAACGATCGCACCAGTAAACACCCAACGCAAAGGTTACGATTAACCATGTTGCATAAATCGGCCAAGACAAATCTTGAATCAACCAATAAATAGGTACAGCAGCCAAGGTACCAAAAGTCCCCGGCGCTTTAGGCGCTAAACCACTGCCAAAACCAAACGCAAAAAAATGATCGATATTGGTCAGAAGCTGTTTAAAGCTGGGCGTATTAATATTTTTAGATGTCGTCATAACAAGTGCCTAAAGGCTTAAAAACAATATCAAATAAAAACCAAATCATTAAAAATGCTGGTAACCCTGCACGGCTAATTCAAATGGCTCGCCTTCTAATTCACAGTGCACGCCGCTACCGGCAACAATTTCACCCACTACACTTGCGTGAATTTTTCCTTCGGCAATTAACATGGCAAGTTCAGGCATTTTTTCGGGCGACACTGTAAAACATAATTCGTAATCGTCGCCACCGCTTAACGCCCAAATACGCGCTTGCTGCAAATCATTGATTGCGATTAGAGCCGGCGATAGCGGTAAGTTTTCTACATCGATCACCGCACCTAAATCGCTGGCTTCGCAAATGTGATTTAAATCGGCCACTAAACCATCGGAAATATCGAGCGCTGCGCTCGCAATACCGCGCAATAAATTAGATTCTAGCAAACGCGGTATGGAACGATAAAAACGCTCGCGCAAATAATGTTGGTGCTGGTCATTAATGTCTAAACGGTTTTGAATAACTGCCAAAGCAGCAGCTCCATCACCAAGATAATTTGTAACACAAACAAAATCGCCAATACTCGCACCGTCGCGCCGCAAAGCTTGATGCGATTCAACCGCGCCCATAATCTGAATAGTGATGCTTAATGGGCCAGAGGTTGTATCGCCCCCCACCAACA
>JACCDN010658001.1_pt1 | contig 17343 bp, 18 predicted proteins | sample 7441691 | NCBI WGS metagenome assembly JACCDN01 (sample SAMN15323439, study PRJNA562643) | freshwater metagenome | isolation source: river surface water | place: USA:Blue River Watershed | collected 2017-08-16
CCACTGCTTGATGGCAAGTACATCGAAGTTGTTTGCCCACTAGATCACCCAGCAACCGAGCAAACGCCTTGGGGCAAAGCCGTTTCAAAGAAAGCACAAGAAGGCGGCGGATGGCTCACCTGGGTATTTAGCACTGAAGATATTTCACCAATTGAAGAAAAGTTTGGCCGCAAGGCAGTTGATGGCCACCGTACAAGACCTGATGGAACAGACCTTAAATGGAAGCAAATTGGTGTAAAGGAAATTGACGAATCGCGCGAACTTCCATTCTTTATTCAATGGTTGACAGAAGATCATCCATCGAAGGATGGAAATGCAGTTGCAAGAATTAAAAAAATAGTCATAGTCGATAAAGATGAGTTGTCGGATTCATGGTTCAAAGCCGAAATTTTAGATTCGCTAGCGAAAATTAACGTTGAATGGAAAGTATCTTCGGACGATAATCTTGAAGATGGAATAGATTCAATTGAGTTCATCGTTGAAGGATCATTGATTGCCGTCGATTAAATTCTTACAGATAACAAACAGGTGGGCTAGCTGAGTGAGATGGCAAACGAGATACTAATACTTTCTGCCTATGTTGGAGATAGACCAGATTACCTGAACAAAGTAACTGAAAATCAACTTAGATACGCGCAAAGACACGATTACAAATACGAATTTGTGACACAAATAGAGATGAAGAGATTTTCAGAAGATAACTTTGCCCACTTTAGTTGGATAAAAGCTCAACTTGTAAAAGAGAAGTTAGCCGAACACTCTTATGTATTTTGGATTGATGCTGATTCAATTTTCATTGACTTAGAAAGCGGACTACAAGACCTAATTGACGAAAATAAGAATTTGATTTTCACCGGCGATTCTTATGACGTGTTTAACACAGGCCATTTTTTAATTAAGAATAGTAAATGGAGTAAAAGATTTCTTGAAGAGTGGATGAGTTACAGAGAAATAAAATTCCCAAAAATAAATTCTAGCCATCAAGATAAAAACGGATATCTCGTAGACCAACCAGCAGCAAACATTCTATTGCGGCGGGGATTTAACTGTACAAAACAGCAATCTTGCGCGGATTTTGATTGGATGAACGGATATATTGGAAACAAGAGCAGAAAGATAAAACTATTTCATTGGCTTGTAGGGCCAACACGCCGTTTTAATATTCTCTTTGCGAGATTACTAATCCATAGAAGCATAAGGCGAAACGTATCTATTGTTGTTCAAGACCGACTAAATTCTTACCCGTTTAGACTACCTGGATATAGACCGAAAAAGAATCCCAAGATAATTCACTTTCCTGGAAATTCGAAGGATAAGATATCTGACTATCTGAAGCTGGTGAAGTAAAAAATGTATATAACAGTAAAAAATCTGTCCACACTATGGCGCGTTAATCCTTCGTCAATAATTCATGTAGGCGCGCACCTAGCCGAAGAATACAAAGAGTACAAAGATCAAAATTGGATTGATAAATTTTCAAAGCGAGCAATCTGGGTTGAGGCGCAGCCCGATTTAGCCTATAAACTGCTGGAAACCTTAGATGAGTCCGAAAACCTAGTTTATAACTTTGCAGTTTGGGAAGAAAACGGTAAATCTCTCGAATTCAATATTGCTAATAACTCTCAATCTTCATCTTTATTTGAATTATCTAAACATGCAGAGATTTATCCGCAGATAAAATATGTAGAGAGTATCATGGTTGAAACCATAAGATTGGAAACTCTCCTTGGCATGACTGAATTGGAACCAGATTTCCTAAATTTGGATATTCAAGGCGCCGAACTGATTGCACTCAAAAGTTTAGGTTCGCGAATCGATAACTTTAAGTGGATTTACACGGAAGTTAATTACGAAGAACTTTATGCGGGTTGTGCATTAATTTCTGAAATGGATTCCTACCTAGAAGCCCATCAATTTAAGAGAGTATTTACAGTTAGAAGGCCCCACGCGAACTGGGGAGATGCTCTATACATACGTCGAGATTTGTTAAACATCAGGACCAAGTTTCATCCAGGAATACTCAAGTTAAAAGCTAAGACTTTCTCCACGTATCACTTTAGAATGTTGAAATCAAAACTATTCAACGTTTTAAAGTTATATTCAAAAAAGTTCTTAGAATAAGAGGGTATTTTCTAAACCTAGTTAGGTTTTTGAGAAGACTTTTCAAAACCGGAATGGAGAATCTGTACGAAGGGATTTTGCTAAACACTGAAACTTTTGAGGTAAGAACAAAGAACCAAATGATTACTCTTTGAAAGCGACCAAAGAGCAGTAAGTTTTTGGAATGATTATGGATATTCTGCAGTTGATATCGTCTGGATTCCTTAACAACGTACAACTCCCCCTTTAGATTCGACGAATAACTGATATTTACATTTTGATAACCAACTTCGCCCCACCAAACATATCGATGAATTAATCCAAATAGATTTCGTGGATCACTGCCAAAAAGAAACATTCCAAATTGAAGAGGATCAAATAAATGCGAACCCGCGTCGTAATTGATCAATTTGGACGGGAAGTATGAAACGAGATCCCCATAGTGCAACTTGATTCTCCTCAAGGCCAACATATCCGTTATCGTGGGATCACTTACAAGCAATTTGATGATTTCGGTCTTTAGCCAATGTGCATTTGACGGACTTGGCGAAAAGAGAAGTGCAGCGCAGTCGTACACATCCCCAACATTTGTCCACCAAAGTTTATCTTCCTCTATTAGGAAACCAGGGTTAAAGTTGTTGAGTAAAACGACATCTGATTCCACGTGCAATAAGTTAACCGCTAAGGACGAAACTTGAAATTCAGCAAATGCAATTAATCTCTCAATAGTCAGAAACCAAAACCCATCTCTAAAATCAAGATCGCCCTTAAATGATTCCAGTGATTTCGCTGTTTCTTCCGATCTTACGTAAACGTGAACCAGAATCCCTAAGTCCTTGCTGAATAATTCCAGTTTTGAATTGTCGGTTATCACCACAATAGGATTGGGAAAGTTCCGACGAAGATACTGTATATTTTTCAAAACATGCTTGTCAGGATCCGGTCCTAAATGGACAAGCACGAAAGACACATCACTCATGGTCACACTATCCTACTGGAATAGGTATTCTTGAGGAGTGATCTCTTATATTTATGATCTCTACTTTCGAATCATTCACAAAGTAGCCAAGTTGAACCCAAGATTGTTTACAAACGATCCATATTTATCCAGTTCAAACCTATCAAAAATTGTGGATGTTGCGGTCGCAGGGAGAGAAGAAATCTGGGACCTTTCAGAGATTTTGAATGCAAAAAGTATATTTGTGAATAGTGAAAGATTGGAAGAGTTACTCTGGATTTTAAGGGATTCACCAAATTGTAAGTATATTTTTGCGGGCAATAGTGACAAAAACATTTACGAGATCAAGTCCGAAATTCCTGCGTCAATTAAGTCGCTATTTGTTCAAAACTTATTTATTGAAAACAATGAAAAAATTCACCCCATTCCAATTGGAATTGAAAACATAGATTATGCACGGAATGGATTCAAATGGACAATGAGAAGAAGAATCTTTAAATCTGAGAGGAAAGTATTGATTGGGCCATTCGGCCCCACTAATCCAGCGAGAAAAACCCTAATTGATTCCTATAGCCGGAAATCAAAACATCATTTAAGAGTTGATTTCCCAACGAATCCATTTTTGTATGCAAAGTTACACAAGAAACACATGTTTACTTTATGCCCAAGTGGAAACGGTCAAGACACTCATCGAGTTTGGGAATCTATCTACAGGGGATCCTGGCCAATATTGGAAGAAAACAGTTGGTCACGATTGATTGCTGAGAGGTACCCAGTGGTCTTGATTCCGTCTATAGCGAATCAAGAAGATATATTTAAGTTGGTATCAGACGAAAAATACAATTCGAAGCCACCTCTGGTAAGTTCCCTTTTCACCACCTACTGGAAAAATTTGATAAATAAGTAAGTCTTCTTCTCCAAAAATGAATAACAACAGAAACAACTATTAATGTTGGAGCAGTATTCCACGAATTCCAGCCTCGGATGCTAAGAAAGTCTTGAAGAAAATGGATATCCAATCCTGCAGGATCGGCAAACAGGCAGACTGTCTCGAATACGAAAAATCCGAGGAATCCAGCATTGAAAAACACTGCCGCCCCCAGGGCAGCTATTGCCAAAAACTGGGAAGTAATTGCTGAAGAGAATGTGATTAACGCCAAGGTATAAATCGGAATCAATAAACGTAAATCAAGTCTTCGAACTAGATATCCCACCACGGAAACAGAGAGAAACATCAATATATTCCATAATCGACCGTGATGCCATGCAGTGTGTGAACCTAGACTCTCTGCAAAATCCTTATCCCAAAACCAAAATTTCCAAAATGGTGCGTTGTTTGAAGACCAGTACTTGAATACAGCGCTCAAAACACTTTCTCTATCAAACTTTGAAATAAGCATAAAAGGCACAAAATGTACAAGGAAGATAAAGGCCGGTATCCCTATTAGAGCCGCTCTAACTCTCTTATTGCACTTCAGAAAAACAAACCAAATCAAAAACAACACTAGATTATGTTTTATAGTCAGAGAAAGCGAGAAAAGTAAAATACATTTGGTCAAATCAGTACGATTATTCGAATCTAAATATTTGATTAGATAATTCATTGCCCAGACAGCGACCGCAATTGATAAATTATCGAACTGATTGTAATGACCTGTGACCATGATAGATATTGGATTGATAAAGAAAATACAGGCTGTTTTTGCCCCAAACCACTTTTTTAAAACTAGCGCAATCATTAAATCCGCAACTGTCAGAACCCCGACGATTAATATGCGAAACATAAAGTCATTCTCGAATGAAAGCAACCGTAGAATACTCAAAACTAGCGACCAAGTTATTCCGTAGTTATATCTTTGCCCCCGCCAAGGAGGTTCTCCTGCAAGAATCAAATCCGAGGTAATTTTATAACTTTCGAAATCAAAGTTAGTCGAAGTAAAAACTAAGGAGCATCTAAGAAAAATACCAAGTACAACAAATCCAATTATAATTCTATTAACCGATTCACCAGTAATATTGAATTTCAGCCTAGAATGCCGTAACACGTCCATGGTCAGTTATAGCGTTTATATTCGAATTTTGCTAACCTAAGTGCGTGCGATTATCCAAAACATCCTTAGTGGAATGGATTCGCGAGGCTGACGTTATTGTTGTGGGAGCTGGTTTTTTTGGCCTGACCGTCGCAGAGAGACTAGCTTCTGAGAGCCAAAAACGAGTTGCAATTTTAGATTCGAGAGATCACATTGGTGGGAATGCGCACTCCTATATAGAAGTTTCTTCCCAAGTTGAAGTGCACACATACGGTAGTCACCTATTCCACACCAATAATGAAAAAGTCTGGAAATATGTTTCACAATTTACGGCATTCAATGATTATCAACACCGTGTTTTTGCAATATCAGGAGGAGAGGTTTTTAACCTACCTGTAAATCTTCAGACATTGAGTCAGTTGTACCCAGGAATAACTACTGTGGAGCAGGCCGCGCAATTATTGGCAAGTTTCCCCACAGATGAACTAAATAATTTTGAAAGTAAGGCAATCTCACTAGTTGGTGAAATCGCTTATAACCGATTCATTAAGAACTATACAGAGAAGCAATGGCAGACCAACCCGAGAGATTTGCCAGCAGAAATTATTAGTAGATTGCCAATACGGACCAACCTAGATGGTCGCTACTTCAGCGATAAGTATCAAGGACTCCCTCTGGATGGATACCAGAAATGGCAAGAAAGAATGGTAACAAATGAAAAAATAAGCATTCAATTGAATACGGATTTCTTTGATATTCAGAGTCAAATAGATCAAAATCAGATGGTCATCTACACGGGACCGATCGACAGATACTTCGGATATAGGTATGGTGTCTTAGGATGGAGAACCCTCGATTTTGAAACAGAAGTTGTGAATGTAGATGATTACCAGGGAAACTCTGTCGTAAATTATTGTGATTCAATTCCAGAATACACACGGATACACGAGTTTAAGCACCTTCATCCTGAAAGATCGTATACATCTGGGAAAACAGTAATTATGAAGGAATTCAGCAGGTTTGCCGGCAAGGCGGATGATCCGTATTACCCGATTAATACAAGTGAAGATAGAGCGAAACTAAACAAGTACCGTGAAGAAGCCGCACAATTAAAAAATGTATATTTTGGCGGAAGGCTCGGAACGTATCAGTACCTTGATATGCACATGGCAATTGCAAGCGCACTTTCGCTTTATGAGAACGAACTTCGTTTAGCGATTACGGGTAGCAAATGAGAAATCAACTAGCGATTGTTATGCCGGTTTTCAATGAATCTGAAGGCATTAGAGATTTTGTGTCGGAAATTAGGAATGAATTCAACAAAATTCGACCAGTAATTTTGATCGTAGATGACTGTTCGACAGATGAAACATGGAATGTTTTGCAAGAAATGAAGGCACAGGCAAACGATCTAATTATTCATAGAAATATATTGAATTTAGGACATGGTCGTACAACAGTGGAAGCTATGAATTATGGAATCATAAATCACGCTAACTACATAATGACAGTTGATGGAGATGGTCAATTTATTGGAAAAGAAATGTTTGATTTTTTTAAAGAATTTTATGATTCAAATACGAATTATGGCGAAGGCCGGCGAGTATTGCGTGAAGACCCGTGGTTTAGGAGAGTCATTTCACTTGTTACAAGACTTTTGGTCCTGGTTAAAACAGGAAAGAGAATTGCTGATGCAAACACACCGTGTAGAATTTACGAGAGAGAGACTTTGCAAAGCTTACTTAGTAAAATCGATGGCAATTCGATGGTACCAAATCTGGCGATATCGATTGTTGCTCGAAAGGAGCACATGCAAGTCTTTAACTTTAGTCTGACTAATATTCCTCGCAGAGGCGAGTCTGTACAAGGATCAACTTGGGGTGCCAAAAAAACAAGACTTCCAAACAAAAAGTTAGTCAAATTCTGCCTAAATGCGATAAAGGAATTTTTCTAACATCTATCAAGTTGTTAATCTAGAAAGCTAAGGTGCGCAGTCACATTATTTGAAATAGAAACCAACTGTTTGATATTTTCTTGGTTGACAGATACGCGACTCACGGTTTTCTCAGTTAGTATTTCACTTAATTTGCTTCTATTTTCCCAAGAAGCAGCGATAAAAATTCCCATTTCATAGAGTTCCGGCCAAGTATTTTCATTCGAAGCCGTTACCAGACTTGGTGTACCTAGAAGCGCCATTTCCAAACAATTTAGTGAAATTGGTTCCGTGAACTTTGCGCCTACACCGTATTGAGATGGGTACACATGCAAGTCTCCCTTTCGGGGAATGAAATTTTGAAGATTTGCTCCTTCAATAATTTGAATCCGATTGCCACCAATTTTCTCAGCAGCTGCTCGAATGTCTTTCGATGAACTCGCTATCATCATTAACCCAAGGTGGTTTGAAAACACGTTCAACTTGAATAGATCAAAGAACGTTTCGATGCCTTTCCAAGAGGTGTTTCGGCCTAAGAAGATAAGACGCGGCTGACCTTCTCCAATACTGTCAGAAGATCTATTTAATCTGCCTTCATATATTCCGTTGCGGAGCAGGGATATTCTTTTACCGAAAATGGAATACCGAGCGTTCCAATCTTTTATAACTGCATCAGAGTATCCAAAAAGATTTTCGCCAAACTGAGCGTATATAAATCTCTTAAATCGCTGAATAGATTTAGATAATGATGGTAGCTGATGAATTGTTGTGTTTATTATTACTCTTTTTTTAATTCCAATACGTGCTAGAGAGAAGAGAACAGTTGAACGCATTGAATGAGATATAACAAGAACTTCTGAATCATCGGAATTAAGAAGTTTTCTTAGCGTAAAAAAATCATGGATTCTTTTTCCAGCTAACCTGGAAATAACAAGATTCTTAGAATGAATCAATTGATTTTCAGTATCTTCAAAAGTTTTTAGATTAGGAACCTCGGGGTTCAACAAAAGCAATGTGCAACGATATGAAATATCAGACAGGTAGTACGCCTGGTCCAAGGCCAATCTTTGATAACCACCAATCCGAAGGTTCTCAACAGCGATAATAACTTGTCTCATGAAGTTATACTAAATGATTCCAAAGGCTTGATAAGCATTTTGAATTGCCCTCGCAGTGCTTTCCTTGGATTCTTCAAATAATTGGCTACAATCACTCAATGACTAGCGATCTTCAAGACTCAAAAGACATTCTAAAACGAATGCGCGGAGACATTCTTGAAGCTTCAACGGTCTCGCAAGAGGGACATGTACCGAGCGCATTCTCTGTTCTGGAGATGATCTACTCAATTTATTTTGGCAATTGGAATATTGAGAATCAGGTTGAATTTGACTTTGTCCTATCCAAAGGACATGCATCGTTAGCGCTGTATGCAGTTTTGGAGGAGGCAAAATTTATCAACGGGGATTGGAAAGCTAATTTCGCAAAATTTGATAGTGACTACGGTGGACATCCAGATTCCAACAAAATTCCAGGAGTATCTGCATCAACCGGATCACTAGGACACGGGTTGCCTTTCGCACTCGGTAAGGCAATGGCAAACAGGGTCACCAAGAATGAAAAAAAAGTATTTTGCCTTGTAGGCGATGGAGAAATGAATGAAGGAACTATTTGGGAGAGCCTTCTCTTGGCATCTCACCATAATGTTCACGAACTTGTCGTTCTAGCAGACTTAAATCATTCAAGTGACCGCGCTCTGGCACTTGGTGATGTGAAGGCGAAATTTGAAGCTTTCGGATATCAATGTATTGAAGTAGATGGTAATGATTTAAGGCAGATTGATGAAGCGCTCGAAATGTCTAAATCGAACACGCTCACTGCAATCCTCGGAAACACAATTAAAGGATTTGGATTAAAGGCCATGGAAAACAATCCAGCCTGGCACCATTTAAGTCCCAAATCTGATCAATTAAATGAATTAAAGGTTGACTTAATATGAGAAAAACCTTTGTTGAAGTTGCTAGCTCGGTGCTGGAAGAAAATAGGCAATCTTCGTTGTTCTTAGGAGATATCGGGGTTTTCGGATTTAGGAATGCACTTTCAAGTTATCCTGACCGAGTATTCAATATTGGGATCCTAGAACAAAGCATGATAAGCATGGCCGCAGGTTTTTCTTCCGAAGGGGTGATACCAACAGTACATACGATCGCTCCTTTCATAGTTGAACGTGCTTACGAGCAGATAAAGGTCGATTTTGGATACCAATCTCTTCCTGGAAACCTCGTTAGCGTAGGTGCTTCATTTGATTATGCAGCTCTTGGGTGTACCCATCACTGTCCAGCTGATGTCAACTTGATATCAAACATACCTGGATCCCGGATATACATACCAGGCCACCCAGATGAATTTGCCAACATGTATCGCACAGAATGGAATAGCGGTCATTTAAACTACTTCAGACTATCGGAAAGTAAAAACCGTGAACCCATTCAAGTGCAATTTGGTGAGTCAAAAAGAATTCAGGATGGAAGTAGTGCAATTGTTATTGCGGTAGGTCCGATTCTAGATGAACTATTCGAATTTGCAGCACAACTAGATATAGAAGTGCATTACGTAAACACCTTCGATACAGAGGAGGAAATGAAGATTGACGTCAGAAATAACTCCAAAACTGTCATCCTGATTGAGCCGTATTATTCAGGACAACTTCTTCAAAGCACAATGGGAACATTTGCATCAAAAGGGTACTCAATTCATCAGATCGGTGTGCCGAAGAAATTCATTAGAAAATATGGAAGTTACCGCCAGCAGCTCGAGTATTTAAAACTCGATTCAGAAAGTTTGAAGCAACAAATTACAGAAATAATAAAAAATGAATCAAATTGAAATAGACGTTGAAACTCTCATCACCAAGGAAAATGAGGAGTATTTCAATCAGAGATCGATTCTAGTAACTGGGGCAAGTGGATTATTGGGCAGTTATTTTGTGACGTTTTTTCAAAAATTGAATTCATTCAAAAAAGAACAAATCAAGTTGTATGTATCATCACTTTCAGGTTATTTCACCATCCCCATAAGTCAAAATACGGTAGTTCTAAAGGGAGACCTTACAGATTTAGAATTGATTCAATCTTTCCCTAATTTTGATTTGATTATCCATGCCTCAGGGTATGGGCAACCAGGTAAGTTCTTGGAAAATAGAACGAAAACTATGGAGCTAAATTCTATAGTCACTCAGAAGTTGACTGAAAAATTAAACAATTCAGGAAGATTTCTGTTTGTTAGTACTTCAGAGATTTATTCAGGATTAAGCGAGCCACCGTTTCGCGAAGATCAAGTTGGAACTACCAATACCGATCATGAGAGAGCTCCATATATCGAGGGCAAAAGATTTGGCGAAACTATCGTTGCCAATCTAAAGTATTCCGAAAAAAAGATAGTCGGCTTTTCCGCGAGACTCGCTCTAGCTTACGGCCCCGGTATAAAAGAAAGTGACTCTAGGGTTTTATACGACTTCATAAAGATGGCCGTAGATAGAAAAAAGATAACCTTAAAAGACAGCGGATCTGCCATGCGGACATATTGCTACGTACTCGATGCGATTGAAATGATGCTTGCTATCATTAAAAAGGGGAGCGAACCAATCTATAATGTTGGAGGAACCTCAAGACTCTCAATCGCAGAATTAGCGGCTAAAGTTTCCTTAATTACAAACGCAAAACTAGAAATACCTCCTGCCTCACAAACTTTTCTAGGTAGCGCCCCAAGTGATGTCTGGCTAGATTTGGCGAAGATTAATAAAATTTCATCTACCGTGAACCTTACTAATATTGATGACGGACTCTCAAAAACCATAAATTGGATAAATTCACAAAAATAAGTTCAAAACTTCTTATTTCAGGTAGACTCGACACATGACAATATTGGTCACGGGATCTGATGGACTTGTTGGTTCCGCCCTCAGAGAGTTAATTAGCGAAGATGTGTATTTTGCGACTCGGAAAGATGCCGACTTAACAAATTATCAGGAAACTGAAGCGTTATTTAACAAAATAAAACCGGAAAAAGTCATTCACCTTGCTGCGCTAGTAGGTGGAATCGGTGGAAATCTCATGCATTCGGGAGAGTATTTTAGGGACAATCTTCAAATAAATATAAATACTCTTGAAGCAGCGAGAAAAACTAATGTAAAGAAATTAGTCTCTTTCATGTCCACTTGTGTATTCCCGAATGAAGGGCCATACCCATTAACCCCGAACTCCTTGCATTTGGGTCAGCCTCACCCTTCAAACTTCGGATACGCATATGCAAAAAGAATGCTTGAGGTCCAAAGTCGAGCATACAGAGCTCAATGGGGACTCGATTATGTCGTCGCTATCCCAACAAATATATTTGGACCGCGCGATAATTTTAATCTTATCGAGGGTCACGTCGTCCCAGCTTTGATACACAAGACATATCTTGCCAAGAAAGAAAAAACAAATTTAACGGTTTGGGGAAGCGGAAAACCACTCAGAGAGTTCATATTCTCAAAAGATGTCGCAAAAATTACCCTATGGATGTTAGACAATTATTCTGATTCTGAACCCTTAATCCTTACATCAGGCACTGAGACTTCAATTAGAGATTTAGTCGATTATGTAGTGCGTGAAATGGACTATTCAGGCGAAATAAATTTCGACGAAACAAAACCGGATGGACAGTTTAGAAAACCATCAAGCAATGAGGCTCTTCTTGCACGTTTTCCAAACTTCAGTTTTACAAATTTACACGACGGAGTGAAAGAGACTGTTGAGTGGTTCAACGGCAACTATCCAAGTATCAGGAAGTAACTTTATGTCTCAACCAATCACTTTAGAAGAACTTCAGAAATTATGGAACTTCACCGCGACCGAGGGTTTCATAAACCGATTTAATTCACTAGATTTAGAATTTAAAGATTTGACATCAGAAGAACACACAGAAGCGGTAAGTGAAATCGAGAGAACGCTTGCGAAAGATTTAGTAGTATCTGGGAGTCACCGAAAAGAATCCTGGGAAAATGGCTGGGGACAAAACCTAATTGAATTTGCAGACTCCAAAGACTTGGCGTCGATTGCCCCAAAATACTTCGGAAAGTATCCACTAATTAGATGGAAGCAGAAATTTATAAAACCCAAATCAGCCTTAATGGAGTCAGGGTTACTCTCTTTGTTAATTCAATCATTGGTAGAGAAGTATTCAAGCGAAACGAATAATCTCTACGAGTTCGGGTGCGGTACAGGTAATAATTTAGTTAAAATCCGTGAATTTAATCGTAATTTAGAACTTTACGGACTCGATTGGGTTGAATCTTCTCAGAAAATAATTAATTTGATCGCTAAGGAAACTCGAGATAGCAAGCTACATTCAGCAAAATTTGACTATTTTAATCCGGATGAAACATTAAGCATAAAAGAAGACTCCATCGTTTTAACAGTGGCCTCACTCGAGCAGACTGGAACTGAATTCACTAAATTTATCGAGTATTTGCTCAACCAAAAGCCCAAAATAGTCATTCATATTGAGCCTATGTGGGAACCTTTAGATAAGAATAACAATCTAGATTCGCTATCGATAAAATATTTCAATAAGAGAAATTACTTAAATGGTCTCTACCTGCATATTGAAAAATTGTCTAAAGAGGGAAGGCTAGAAATTGACCGATACTTCCGCAGTTTTGTTGGCTCGTTTTTTGTAGATGGTTACTCAGTTATAGTTTGGAAGCCAAATCCATGAGTTCTGTAAAAAATGTAGGGGTTGTTAAGACCGAACCTGAACGAATAAGTATTCTATGCCCGACAAGAAATCGGCCAGATCAATTAGTCGCCATGATGGATTCGGCCCTCAAGATGGCATCGAAACCACAACTTATCGAGTTTTGCCTCTATATAGACCTGGATGACGATTCATGCGGAGAAATACATTTTTCTGATAATGTGAGAATAATAAGAGGGCCAAGAATGTGGCTTTCATCCATGTACAACGCACTAATCACTGCCGCCTCAGGTGATTATTTTTTTTGGTCAGGAGATGACGTAATATTTTTGACTCAAGGTTGGGATGAAGAGCTTAGGAACGGAATTAAGAGTTTTTCATCAAAACTCGGGGTAGTGCACGTAAATGATATGGCGACTTCGTACCCTCAAAAATATGCAACCATAGGAATGGTTCACAGGGTATGGGTTGATGCCTTTGGATATATTTTTACTCCCCATTTACGAGATAACGGTATTGATTTTTGGATCTCCAACGTTGCTAATCAGACCGGAAGAAGACTTTACCTAGGAGATGTCAAAGTTGAGCACCGACAGTATCGCCAGGGAAAAGTAACGATTGACCAAACTTATATCGATCGACTCGACGATCATAAAACGTATAGCCCATTAGAAATCTACCGACTTCTGATTGATGAACGCCGCAGAGATGCACTTCTACTACAAACAAAAGACTCCAACATCAAAGTCAAATTCAATTCACGTTACCTATTCGCAATTGCATTTTTAAACCTAACTGCACTAATCACAAGAAAAAAAATATCACCACGACGAAAAATCTATATTGGTTCGCAGTCAAATTTAAGCTTCTTGATTACTTTATTTAGGAAAATTGGTATAAAAACCAGAATTAATCATTGGGATAACTAAGACAATTCATTCGGCATCAACAAAATATTTTCATAATTTAAATACGGGTCGAACCCGCCGATAGGGACGGATTCATTTAGAGAAATTTGGGGAGACAGGCGATAATCAAAAGTCCGAAGTGTAATCTCCAATTCCTGAAATCTGTTTAAGGCATTTTGGCCCGGTTTCCATTCGATTAAAATCCGTGGGCGATATTTTTCAAGTATCTTGGTTGCACCACCAATAACCTCCATTTCCATACCTTCAACATCTATCTTTAAAAGTAGATCAGAAAACTTTGAAGAATCCAAACTGGGTAAACACAGGTTATCTAGAGTGTCTATTCTTACTCGCTGAACTACCGATGCTTGAAAGCTAGGATTCCAACCTTTCGAAGAACTACTCGCACCTGAATTTCCAGGAGGCGTAAAAATTTCAATGAACTTATGATCGGAGGTTAGACTGTAGGAACCAACCGCAGATTCAATAATTTCTAAATCCAACGCAGGGTTAAGTCTCAAGTTTTTTTTGAACCTATCAATGTTTACCGATAAGGGTTCAATTGCCAAAGTTTTGTAGCCCTCGGCCGCGATAGCCATTGATACTAGGCCAACATTCGCTCCGACGTCGATGAAGAACACTTCATTAGCCTTACCCATTTTTCCTATTAAGGTTCTCGGCACGTCATCAAAAAAACCAAAGAAAAAAAATCTATAGTCAATGTGTTCGTTGAGATCTAACTCTACGCGCTCGCCCTGTTTACCAGTCGAACGGACCAAAATCCTTCGTCGTGAAATACTTGAGAAACGTCGTAGATTATTGGGATCATAAAAATGATAAACACGCCTAAGTTGATGTGAATCTGTCTTTAACAACATTAAATACCGCAATAAATGGAGTGAATATCGATTCCTAAAGGAGAGGACAAGAATTCGTAGCAATCTGAACCTCATAGTGTCACTTTATACTAGAATCGCTCGGTGACGAATCGTGAAATACCAGTTTTATTGATCGGATTTAATCGCCCCGAGTTACTTAAAAAAAGAGTGCATGAATTACTAAGAGAGAAAGTCAGTAAAATCATAATCTCAGTTGACGGGTGCCCTCAGCTTCGGACAGAAATGCAAAATGTGCTCACTGAAATACGCCAAGTATGCCTAAATCAATGTCAGGTATCCATCACTTTGCATGAAGTCAATCTGGGACTTTCAAAACATTTAACAGGTGAGATATCTAAAGCCTTGATGAAATATCATGAGGTAATAGTCTTAGAAGACGACATCGAAATATCCGAAAATTTTCTAGAAAACATGAAGCGTGGTAGAACAATATTAGATGAGATGGGTATTAACGGTATCGTTTCAGCATTCTCTCCGATAAAAAGAAATAGATTTCTTCCCTTTAAAAACAAATGGCGCACCAGTCCCTACTTTAATTGTTGGGGATGGCTTTGCACTAGAGAAGTCTGGGAGAGCTACGTTTTGAATATTTCAGAAATAGATCTAAATAGTGAGTTAAAGAGTTCTTCAACTTGGAATCAATTAAGTAAATGGCAACAGTTCTTATGGCTATCTAGATTCATAAAAATTCAACGTACTCCGTACCACACTTGGGATATACAGTTCCAATATATGTGCTTCAAGAAAGAAATGACGAATCTCTCGCCAATATTCACACTGACAAACAATGAAGGATTTGATGACATGCGAAGCGTTCACACAAAAGGAAGAAAACCGAGGTGGATGTCGAATGGAAAAGTGAACTCAGAATTAGTGGATCAACTGTGTGTAGTACCGATTAGTCGAATTTTCAGTAGAGTAATTGAGCCAAATACAACCGCAGGAGATTCTAGGTTGATTAGAATTAGAAATACTATGAGAAATTAATTTCTAAGTTTATTAAACATGAATCGGACTATTGTTCTTATTCCGGCTTCCCGTCCACGTGCATTGAACAATCCATCCGCTGCCCATAAATTAGAGTCGACAAACCCCCAAAAGATTTTCTTTAAAGGTGAAAATCTAAATTCTTCAATCTTTCTTGGGATCTCAATGGTTTTGCCTTCACCAAAGAGATTTCTAGGGCGTCTATGTTTTGTATGAGTGGACCTTTCGTCAGAAAATCCCTCGTTATCAATGATTCGAAGAGCTGGAAGAAGGTTGAATTTATCGTTCTTAAAGAGTGCGAGCTGAACATTAAAGTCCCAGACACCTCGATTGAATCTTCGCAGCCAAATATTTCTCTTTCTGCGCGAAAAATTATTCCAAGTCGAAGATTCAGAGAGGTACTCATCTAAGTCTTCTATTTCACTAACCGTAACGAAGGATCTCCAAAATTCTTTGGTTGTACCCCAACCCCACGCCGAAAAATACTTCGTTTTACGCCAATAATTGCCTTTAAAAAACAAAGGAAAATGATTTTTCTTATGGAAATTTGAAAAACCTCCGATAGTTCCCACATCATCGTGGCGTGCAATTAGACCAAAGGTTTCATTCATGGACTGAAGAAAAAATGGAGACACACTTACGTCATCTTCAATAACTATGACGCTCTCATACCGGTTGAGAATCTCAGTAACAGCAGTAATTATGTGACTACTGCAACCAAGGTTGGTAGGTCTCAGAATCACTTCAAACTCAAAAGGCAAATCTAAATTCTTGAGTCGATAAACGTGTAACTCTCGCATTCGGATTGATTTTGAATCAGGAGAACCATCGACCGACAGAACCACATCGGTAGGTTTAACATTGGACTCAGCTAACTCGTATAAACGTTTCTCCACGAGATCCCAACGGTTGTATGCCAGTAATAGAATCGCGGAGCGCACAGGAACATTCTATAGTGCTAATTAGATAGAATAGGGAGATCGAGATGAGGTTGATTTACCATGAGGAAAATATGGTTAGTTGCTTTCCTGAAGTACCAAGCAAAACAGTTCATACCTCAAAGTCTTTGGTTGATTGTAGCTGAAAAATTTAAAGCGAAGAGGGAGCGCGAGTTCACCCAGCGAACCATCATTAATGAAGGTGGTTCTCAAACCCCCCACATTTATCTAATTAGAAGGCGTCCACCAGGAGGTGGTTTATTTTCTAACGTAAACCATGTGCTTCAAGGAATCGAGTACGCAAAAGAAATGAAAATGATTCCAATCGTAGACATGCAAAATTATTGGACTTCATATTCTCAAAACAAACCTTTCAATGACAGTAATAACTCGTGGGAATATTTTTTCAAGCCCGTTTCAGAGTTCAAACTAAGTGAAATAGCACGGTACAAATATTTAACGTTTTCCAAAGGGGATCGACTTAAACCAGATAGTCCATTAGCAGATCTCGGGTTGGGATTTGTAATGGATAATGAAATACTCATGCGGTATAGCCAGCTTTATAGCGAAAATATCAAGATAAATGAGCAAACACAAGAATTTATTGACCGAATAAAAGACTTCCTTGAATGGGAGTCAAACACTGTGGGCGTTTTCTATCGTGGAACAGACTATGTAGCCACTAAACCCAAAGGTCATGCTAAGCAGCCAAGTTTATCGCTGTTGTTGTCTAGACTGGAATCTAAACTGGATAAAGAGAGTTACTCTAGATTGTTTATATCCACAGAAGATAGTGAAGCGCGAAAACTTTGGCATTAAACCTACTCTTCACTCGCTTAAAAGGAATTTAGAGAGAA
>JACCDN010125161.1_pt1 | contig 17340 bp, 8 predicted proteins | sample 7441691 | NCBI WGS metagenome assembly JACCDN01 (sample SAMN15323439, study PRJNA562643) | freshwater metagenome | isolation source: river surface water | place: USA:Blue River Watershed | collected 2017-08-16
CATACTCTACAACGCTGCTTGTGAGCCAGAAGTTATTGATTTGGCAAATTGCTTACGTGCAATGGGAGCTAAAATAGAAGGCGACGGAACAGCAAAAATTGTGATTAATGGAGTTGAAAAACTTCACGCAGCAAGACATAAAATCATTGCTGACCGCATTGAAGCTGGCACTTACGCAATTGCTGCCGGAATTACCAACGGGTGTTTGCGTTTAAAGGGTGTTGAAATGTGGGTTTTAACAGGGGTCAAAGAAGAGTTAGAAAGCGCGGGACTTGTTTTAAATCAGGTGGAGCCGGATGTAATTGAGGTCACTAGAAAACCAGGGGAAATCAAATCTGTTAGCATTTCCACTCATCCTTTTCCGGGTTTTGCAACTGATATGCAGGCGCAATTTATGGCTTTGATGGCGGTTGCGGAAGGCTCTTCAACAATAGAAGAAACTATTTTTGAAAATCGCTTCATGCATGTAATGGAATTGCAAAGAATGGGAGCCAACATTGAAGCTCATGGTAATTTATCGGTTGTAAAAGGTGTTAAAAAACTCACTGGCGCTGAAGTTATGGCAACAGATTTGCGTGCTTCGGTTTGCTTGGTTTTGGCTGGTTTAGTTGCGGAAGGAGAAACTGTAATTAATCGCCTTTATCATCTTGAGCGCGGATATGAAAGGTTGGCGGATAAGTTAATTGCTTGTGGTGCGGATATAAAAATTCTTTATTAGTTTTGACTAAACCTCTTCAACCCCTCCTGCTAAGGAGGGGAGTTAAACCAACTCTTGATTTTCGACCAAACCCAATCATAACTTGATTCATCACTCACTCCAACACTTAAAAACATCTTCATAAATGCTTTCCTTTTTAGCAAAAAAAATATTCGGATCAGTCAATGAGCGCGCGGTAAAAGCGCTTTTTTTAGAAGTAGAAAAAATCAACGCATTTGAGCCAGAAATTTCAAAGCTTTCTGATGAAGAGTTAAAAGCAAAAACAACAGAATTCAAAAATCGCCTTAAATCTGGAGCAACTCTCGACTCTCTTTTATTTGAAGCTTTTGCGGTTGTTCGTGAAGCCTCAAAACGTGTTTTAAAAATGCGTCACTTCGATGTTCAGCTTGTTGGTGGCATGGTTTTGCACCAAGGAAAAATCGCCGAAATGCGCACCGGTGAGGGAAAAACTCTAGTTGCAACTTTGCCATGTTATTTAAACGCGCTTGAAGAAAAAGGCGTGCAAGTTGTTGCCCCAAACGATTATTTAGCGCGTCGCGACTCGCAATGGATGGGAAAAGTTCACGAATTTTTAGGTTTAACAGTCGGCTGCCTTACTCACGAATTAAACGATGATGAGCGCCGCGCTGCCTATGCTTGCGACATCACTTACGCCACAAATAACGAACTCGGTTTTGATTATCTGCGCGACAACATGAAATTTTCTAAAGAGCAAATGGTGCAGCGCGGCCATAATTTTGCGATTGTTGACGAAGTTGACTCAATTTTAATTGATGAAGCCAGAACTCCATTAATTATTTCTGGCCCAACTAACGACAATTCAAAACTTTACGAAGAAGTTAATCGTTTAATTCCAAAGCTTTCTGCCGGCGATTTTCAAATGGAAGAAAAAGACCGCGGTGTTTTTTTAACCGAAAGCGGAATTGAAAATTTAGAAAAACTTCTCAAAGCATCTGGTGTAATTGAAGAAGCCTCTTCAATTTACGATCCGGCTCACATTTCTTTAGTTCATCACCTAAACCAAGCATTAAAAGCTCACAAAGTTTTCAAAAACGAAATCGACTACATCGTTAAAGATGGTTCAATCATGATTATTGATGAATTCACCGGTCGTATGCAAGAAGGTCGCCGTTTTTCTGACGGATTGCACCAAGCTCTTGAGGCAAAAGAGGGCGTTAGAGTTAGAAATGAAAACCAAACTTTGGCTTCAATTACTTTTCAAAATTACTTCCGTCTCTACAAAAAACTTGCTGGCATGACTGGAACAGCAACAACTGAGGCTGTTGAGTTTGAAGAAATTTATGGTTTGCGCGTAATTGAAATTCCAACTAATCGTGGCGTTAGCAGAATTGACGAAGATGACGAAATTTACAAAAACGAAAAAGGTAAATATGACGCCATCGTTGCTGCAATCAAAGAGGCTCACGCCAAAAAACAACCAGTTTTAGTGGGAACAATCAGCATCGAAAAATCAGAATTTTTATCAAAATTGCTGCGCAGCCACAAATTGCCGCACAATGTTTTAAACGCTAAATATCACGAGCAAGAAGCAGAAATCATCGCTCAAGCCGGAATTCCCGGTGCAATCACAATTGCAACCAACATGGCTGGCAGAGGAACTGACATCATGCTTGGCGGAAATTGGGAAATGATGGTTGGCGAGGAAGACAGCGAAGAAAAAATTGCCGAAATTAAAGCCAAAGTTGAAGCCGATAAAAAAACTGCCATTGAAGCTGGCGGGCTTTTTGTTTTGGCAACTGAGCGTCACGAAAGCCGCAGAATTGACAATCAATTGCGCGGACGCTCAGGCAGACAAGGCGATCCAGGAAGGTCAAAATTTTTCTTGTCTTTAGAAGATGATTTAATGCGAATTTTTGGTTCAGAAAAATTGCAAGCCGTGCTTACTCGCCTTGGTTTAAAAGAAGATGAAGCAATTTTTCACCCGTGGATAACCAAAACTCTAGCGGGAGCGCAACATAAAGTTGAAATGCGCAATTACGAAATCAGAAAAAATCTTTTGAAGTTTGACGACATAATTAACCAACAACGTAAAATTATTTTTGCCCTAAGGTCAGAAGTGATTTCGGTGCAAGATGTTTCGCAAAAAGTGAAAAAATTCACTTCCGAACTTATTGCTGAATTGGTTGAAGAGTGCATTCCTAAAAACTCTTACTCGCAGCAATGGGAAATTGATTTACTTGAAAAAGAAATTTTCAGAATTTTTGGCGTTAGGTTTAATTTAAAATCTCAGGCAGAGCAAGAAGGGGCTACGGAAAAAGAAATTTTAAATTTTTTACAAGGAAATATTTCTCAAATTTTTGTTGAAAAAGAGCAGCTTTACGGCGTTGAAAATGTTCGCCAAGTTGAGAGGCAGATTTTCTTAATCACGCTTGATTCCGAATGGAAAGATCACTTGCTTTCTCTCGACAAATTACGCCACGGAATTAACCTTCGCGCCTACGCCCAGAAAGATCCGCTAATTGAATATAAGCGCGATGCTTTCAATTTATTTGAAGAAATGATGCTGCGAATTGAAGAACAATTTGTGGCGCGAGTTGCTCACATGCAAATTTCTCAAAGCGACGAAAATGGCGTCAATTTGTTAGCAAAAGCGCCACAGCAAAAAATGTTTGAAAGCAGAAATGATCCAGCTACAACGCAAGAAAGCTCTGCAACAAAAGCTGCGCAAGGAACAGCAAAATTAAACATAAAGCCACAAGATCGCAATCCGCGAGATTCTGCAACTTGGGGAAATGTTGGTAGAAACGAGCAATGCCCTTGCAGCAGCGGCAAGAAATATAAGCAATGTCACGGAGCGTAAGTTTTTTAATTTTTGGTATTTAAATAATGATTAAATCTGCTGAGGAACGTAAAAAAGAACGGGAACAGGAAGCGCTAAAAAGTAAAAAGAGAGCAGAAGAAGCAAAAAAAAGAGGTGAAGATAGGGGGACAAAAGGAATACAATTATACTTAAAAAAAAGAGTAGAAGATGGAGAATTGCTGAAGAAACAACTGAAGCTGAAGAGAGAACTGGATAATAATAAAAAAAATGATCAACAAACACCCGATCCAAATTTACTTACTGATAATAAACCTACGGAAAAAGTTATGAAAAGTTCGATCCAACCTGAAAATGGCGCAAGAAAATCCGAGGTTGCCGCCGCCGCTCCCGAAACTACAACTCCGCTAACGCCTAATACAAGGTCATTTCTTGAAGTCATAGGAAATGCGGAACGGGCTCTCGAATTTGATTTGGAAGTAAGTCAAGAAATTAAGGCCCGTAATGCTACCCGGATAGGAAATAAAGAGCTTGCCCCTGACACCGCCCTTAATACTGCTAATGACGACACTGGAATTGCTGAAGGCGAAGATAGGGTTGGTGAAGATAAAAAAAGAAAACTAGCGCTCAAATCAGCTCAAAGAAGATCAAGAGGTCCAAAAGAATTATATTCTTTAAATGATTTTTCGAGTGATAATGAAGACGAATTAAGTGATGATGAAGGCGAAGATCACCACACAGAATATGCTGATAGAGGTTCCAATGGAAGAAGTCTTGCGGATAAGTGGGAGCGCGTGGTGAGTGGGGTGGGAGTTACAGCAAGATCGGAAAGTCTTCAAAATGAACTTTCTGAAGTCGGAAAAAGTAGTCAGGTTGAGAGGGAGGTTAGAAGATTATCAGTTAAGTTAAAGGAAAATGCAGCAAAAGAAATATCCTCTGGTGAAACTCTTGTTCGTAATCCAAATCCTAATATTCAACATTCTAAACAAGGTACAGGATCTATAGGATCTATCGCTTCATCTAAAATTGAGCAAGAATCACCTCGAAAGAGTGATGATGTAGGAGGTGATGGAGAAGAGCGTAAGAATGGTCAAGGTAGTAGAGTTGGTGGTGAATCTGATTCTAAATCGCTTGCGAGAAGATTCTTTCCTTATATGACGAAAGGAGTTGAAGAGCAAAATACTCCTGATGCACTTATAGGAATAGAGGATTTGATAGAACCTGATACTAACATTGATTTAATCCTAATGAATATTGATGACCATAAAATTCATCAAGGGCTGGAGAAGACTCCAGATAGTACTCCATCCGCTCCAATTACTCCAAATTATACTCCATCCGCTCCAATTACTCCAAATTATACTCCATCCGCTCCAATTACTCCAAATTATACTCCATCCGCTCCAATTGCTGCAGCATCATCAGAAGAAGATGCGCTATTTCCTTATTCATTCGTATATGAGGAAGAGGAAGAGGAAGAGGAATATTTTGCTTCTTTAAAAGAAAATAATGAAGTATTGAGAAAAGAAATTTTAGAACTTAGGGATCAATTGCAAGAAGCGACAAAATATTTCCAAGCGGAGAGAGGTCAAAAAGAAATTGAGTTAAAAAATGCTTTAGAAGATTTGCAAGAAGCGCGAGCTAGATTGGAAAAAATCTCTTCGGAGAAAGGGTTTAATGAAGCCATGCTTCGAGATGAAGAAGAGAAAAACCAAGCTCTTGAGTTTGAATTAAAAAAAATTCGTGCTGAAAGAGAAAAATTAGAAGAAAATATTGCTCAATTGATGTCGAATAGAGTGGTTGAGGTTGATGTGGAAGATGAATTTGATGAGGATTCCCTAGGAGATCATGTTAAAGCAGGTAATGATGGTGCTGATTTAGAAGGAATGCGGGCTGAATTAGAAATAATGCGGGATCAATTAGAAATAAGGGGAGATGAATTAGAAGAGAAAATTGAACAGTTTAAAAAAGATAACAATCAATTGCTAAAAGATCGCCAGGAATTTAATGATAAAAAAAGAGAGCAAGCGCAAGAGTCAGCAAAGATTCTAGAACAAGCAACTGAAGCATCTAGAAAGGCTGACGAGGATTTGGGTCGTTTAAGAAATGCACGAGAAGAACTTAATGCTCGATTATCAAAAAGCATTGAAGAATTAGAAGAGGAAAAGCGTCTTGGAGAAGCAAGGGATTCTCAAATAATGGCTCTGAAGAGTGAGCTAGATAAATTAAGAGAGGAGCAGCAGCGGAGGTCTGAATCTAATGCTGATTTTTCTAGTCTTTTTGAGAGATCTGAGGGTGATGAAGATTTTTCAGAAATTGGATCTGAAGATGGTGATCATTCAAGAGAAGATGTTAATGCGGATCTTCAAAGTAGAATAGCTGGATTAGAGGAGGCTCTTAAAGTTTCAGAGGGGCGAGGAGCTGAGTTATTGAGGGAATTAGGAAGTCAAAAAGAAGATTTTGAAAGAGAGAGAGTTCATTTTGAAGGATTTAAAAATCAATCTCGCGCTGAAATAGAGGCTGCAAGAAAAAAATCTGCTGCAGAAGCTGCTCGCATGGCAGAAGAGCTTTCTGGGTTGAGAGAAGAAAAGTCTAAATTAGAACAAGATAGGTATGGGGCGTTGAGGAGCCTGAAAGAAGAAGTGGAAAAATCTAGAGCGATTCAAGGGCGGGTTGCTGCTTTAGAGCAGAGTAAAAAAGAACTTCTAGGCGAAGTAGAAAAGAGGGGTCGCATAAAAGAAGAAAAGGATTCTGAAATAGAGGTTCTAAGGGTGCAGATAGAAGGTTTGAAAAAAGATAGAGATGAATTAACAAGAGAAAGAGATCAGGCGAGAAACAGTTTTGAAGATGTGATTAGTGGATATATTTCTAGTGAAAATGAATTAGAAAAACAGATCAGAGATCTAGGGATTTCGCTAAGGGAAGTAGAGGAAAGGGCGCGGAAAAATGAAGATGTGTTAATTGGAAGGGCGATTGAAATAGATAAAGCACACGAGGAGACTAAGAGAGAGTTGGATGAAGAGAGAAAAAAAGGGGGAGTAGCGACACCTGTTCCGTCTAGAGCGTTTACTACGCCTCCTCCGCCTAGCACGCCTAAGCCTCTTAAACTTACAATGGCTTTTATAGGTTTTGATGCCAATCAGAAATATGAAGAGGTGGGATCTAGAAAAGTTGACTCGCAAACTCTTACTACTCTGAAACCGAATTTGTTAAATGTTAAGCATGAGTACGGCAATAAATTTAATTTATCTTGTGTGGGGGATCCGTCTTCGCAAGGCGAAGAAGGAATAGATGGTCTTATAAAAAGAATTTTAAAAAAGTCTTGTGAGGAAGCTGATATTGATCCCGAGGATGCTTCAATTGCCATTCTTATTTCTGTAAAACATGGTCGATTTTCTGCTGAGGCTCCTAACAATTTTCGAGGCACTAGAGAAGATTGGTTAAAGCCAATAAAAGATGATCTTAGGCGGGTTTATGGAGCGCGTGATCCAATTTCAAATGAAAAAATTGATAAAGCTTTTGATAAAATGGCTAATTTTTCTGCTAGGTTTGGTGAGCTGTGTGAGAGTGAAAAATTATACACCGGCAACGAAGATAGAATTAATTTAGCAACACAAGGGCAAGACTTAAAAATCCTAACGCCATTAAGATTAAAAAGGCTTCCTGTAAATTTTTCTCGCGATCTTTTTCCTACAGATTCTTTTTCTGCATGGCAGGGAATATGCGATGAAATTGGCTTAACCCCAAAAACTTTTGCAGAAGAGGTTAAGACTTTTCCGCCAGTAGAAACTAGGAAGCGTCAAGAAGGGAAGTTCGCGGCTTCCAAATTAAGTTCTGGACTAGGTTCTTCTAGTGAAATTGCTGGTAGTGGAACTTCTCTTTAGTGGTTAAGCCTGAATAACGCTTAAGGAATTTGCTTCAGATTTAGAGAATCTAAGCTTGATCTCAGATCCTCTCCCTTGTCACCCCGCACTTCCCCCCTTGTCACCCCGCACTCGTTGCGGGGTCTATCTCGTCAAAGACGCGATTTATTGACTCCGGCAAGATGGACCCCGCAACGAGTGCGGGGTGACAAGGGGGGAAGTGTGAACAAAAGAGGAAGTGTGACCAAAAGAGGAAGTGTGACCAAAAGAGGAAGTGTGGACAAAAGGGTAAGTGTGACCAAAATGGGAAGTGACTAAAAGGGGAAGTGTGACCGGTGAAAAAAAGGGTGAAAAAAAAGAGGAAAAGGGTGACTAAAAGGGTGACTAAACGCGTGGAATGGAGGCTGTCACGACTGGTATTTAAAAATTAAAAATCACTTTTTTGGATTCATAATTTCTCGTCCCAGATTTTGCAGAGTTTTTGCTAAATCTTGGTCGGAAATTTCGTTGGTGAGGTTTTGTAAAAATCCTTCTTTTTCAGCGGTTAGAATTATTTCCTCCGATTTTCTGCGCGATTCAATCTGCTTGGGTTCTTGTTTGATGATAATTTTTGAAATTGCTTTAAAGCCGTAGAAGCTGGCGATTCTTTCGAGAATTATTTCGGAGTTGCTTTCCAAGAAAAAACCAATCGCTGGATTGTAAACGGCAATTGTTAGCTTCCCGCCTTGTTTGCTTTCTGTTTTGTCTAACCTGATTGATTTTGGGTAGCAAAATTCTGCATATTTTTTGCCAATCAATTGCTCCCAATTTTTTACTAAATTGTTAATCATTACGAATTCTTTCTTACTGCCTTGAAACAGCGGCTTTAGAAAGTCTGCGAGTTTTTGCTCAATTGATTGCGCGCCGAAAGATTTTTTAAACATTAAGCACTGCAAATATTGGTTTTTTTAATAAAAAAGTTCGGGTGGTTTTTTTGAAAGAATTCTTCAGCTAAATTTAATTGAGTTGAGTCTGAAAAAACCCCAAAACAACTCGCGCCACTTCCTGACATTTTAGAAATTTCTGCTCCGCAGTTTTTAAGATTTTCAATAATTTGTGAAATTAAAGGCGAGGCGGCAATTGCGGGTTTTTGCAGATCATTGGGCATGTTTTTTAACAAATTAAAAACATCTGTTTTTAACAAATTTTCGTTAGAAGTTTTTGCGGAAAAATTGCCGTCAAATTTTGTGAAAATTTCTTTGGTGGAAACTTCAATTTTTGGATTAATCAACAAAATTGGAATTGGCGCAAAGTCAGGAAAGCTCTCAATAATTTCTCCTCGTCCACGAATAATTGCCGCTTTATTTTGCAGTAAAAATGCAATGTCGGAGCCAAATTTTAGCGATATTTTTTGTAGTTCATTAAGGCTTAAACCAAGTGCAAAAATTTGATTTAAGGCGTGAAGAAAAGAAGCGGCGTTAGAAGAGCCGCCACCAAGCCCAGCGGAGACGGGAATGTTTTTAGTAATGCGAATATTTAAGTTTTTTGAAATGCCAAATTCTGCGGCGAAATAATCGAGAATTTTGGTGAAAAGATTGTTTTTTTTGTCGAGTTTTGCGGCGAATTCTCCGGAAATTTCAAGGCTAAATTCGTTGCTTTTTTCAACACTTAATTCGTCGGTTAAATCAAGAAAAGCAAAGAGCGATTCGAGTTCGTGAAAACCGCCGTTGTATTTACCGGTGAGTTTCAAGAATAAATTTATTTTTGCTGGGCATTTGCTGTGAAAATTTTTCACGGTTTTTTTGTTTTTTGTGGATTAAATCTTCGACGCAATTGCAATTCCGTAATTGCTGTTTCCTCTTCTTAAAAGAAGGTAAATTTTCTTCCCCGATTTTGCAGCTTCTGCAACTAAGTTTTTAAATTCTTCAACTGACGAAACTGGTGCTTGGTTAATTGACAAAATCACGTCTCCAGACATCATTCCTTTAATTGCGGCTTCTGATTTAATTTCAACATTGGCAACAAAAATTCCTTTTAAAGAATCGTCAATGTTTCTGAGTTTTTTTAGTCCAGAAGTTAATTCAAGAAGCCCGATTCCCAAAATTTGATCCGAGGCTTTGAAAGATTGGCGTTTTTCAGGAGATCTTTTTTCGGAAGTTTTGAGAGTTTCATCTTTCATTCTGGCAATTTTAACATTGAAAGTTTTTTCTTTTCCGCGCCTTAAAACTTTGATTTTGGCGGTTTTTCCAACTGAATATTTGGCAATGATTTTGGGCAGCATTTTCATTTCAAAAATTTCGGAATCGTCGATTTTTAAAACAATGTCGCTAGGCAAAATTCCGGCTTGATCTGCTGGACCTTCTGGCGTGACTTCGGTGACAAAAGCGCCTCTCGATTTTTCAATTTTCATGCTTTCGGCGATTTCGTCGGAAATGTCTTGCACCGAAACTCCAATCCAGCCGCGCACCACTTCGCCTTTGTCTTTGAGTTGTCTAACAATTTGTGCTGCGCTTGAAGAAGGAATTGCAAAACCAATGCCAACATTTCCGCCAGATGGCGAGATGATTGAGGTGCTAATGCCAATAATTTCACCGTCACCGTTAAACATTGGTCCGCCAGAATTGCCGTTGTTAATGGCGGCGTCGGTTTGAATAAATTCGTCAATTTGACCTTTGTTTAAATTGCGTCCTTTGGCAGAAACAATGCCGCTTGAAACGGAGAGACCAAGTCCGTAAGGGTTGCCGACCACAATTACCCAATCGCCAATTCGGGCTTTGGTCGAGTCGCCAAATTTGGCAAAACTTAATTCTTTTTTGCTGTCAATTTTAAGAAGGGCAATGTCGGTTCTTTTGTCGATGCTGAAAATTTTGGCGGGATATTTTTCTCCACTATTTAAGCTAACAATAATTTCGCTGGCTTCGTCAATTACGTGATTATTGGTGACCAAAAAACCATCTTTAGAAATAATAAAACCCGAACCAAATTCTTGATTACTTGAGATTTTTGAAGTGATTGTGACGCTAACAACGGTTGGTAAAATTTCTTCAACAATGTCGGCGAAGCCAGATGCTGGAACTTGTCGCAGATTTTGTGCCTCTTGAGCAAAAAGGCGATTTTGAAAAGCCAAGAAGCAAATCAAAAGCAAAAGTTTTTTCATTTTTTAAAATTGAGAAGTTGTTTTTGGGAGGGTTGGTGATTTAAATTGCGAGCAATATTTAACTTTCTCTTAAAAATGACAGAAAAAACCTTAGCAGATTTTATGCGCGAAGCCCCACCAGTTTTGGGGGTTAAAAAAATTATTGCCGTTGCTTCAGCAAAAGGTGGAGTTGGCAAATCAACAATCGCCTGCAATTTGGCGGTTTTTTTGAAGAATTCGGGCTTAAATGTGGCATTAGTTGACGCGGATATTTACGGACCTTCAATTCCGCATTTAATGGGTTTGAAGGGTAAGCCAGATCAGGAAAATGGTTTGATTTTGCCAATCATGTCTCACGGCGTGAAGTGCATTTCAATTGGCTCAATGGTTGATGCTTCTGCTGCGGGAATTTGGCGCGGCCCAATGGTGACAAAAATTTTGCACCAATTAATTCGTAGCGTGAATTGGAAAAGCGACGGGCGCGAAGTTGACGTGATGATTATTGACATGCCTCCCGGCACCGGAGACGTTTATTTAAGCGTGGCTGAAAAATTTCCTTTAACGGGCGTGATTGTGGTTTCAACCCCGCAGAATCTTGCGGTGATTGATGTTGTGAAGTCGATTGATTGTTTTGCTAAATTGAAAATTCCGATTTTGGGCTTGGTGCAAAACATGTCTTATTTGGAAATTGGTGGCGAGAAAAAATATTTATTTGGACGCGACGGAGCAAAGAAATTGGCGGCAGAAAATAACATTAAGTTCTTGGGAGAATTGCCGATTTTGCAGGAAATTTCGGATGCGGTGGAGGAGGGGAGTTGTTTTGTTGAGGGGAATTCTAATTTGGAAGTTGTGAGTTTGTTTAGGAAGATTTGTGAGGGGGTTGTTTAGGGCTTTTTGGTTTTTCGGAGGTTAGAAAGAGCTCGATTTTCCAACACCCCCAACTCCCAAAACCCTTGATTTTACTACTCAAAAGTTAATTTTCCGCCCCGGGGCGGAAAATCTTAAAACTAATTAAACCCAAAAAAAAATTTAAACAAAAATGACCAAACTTTTCTTCTCAATTATTTTAATTTCCCTCCTTTCTTCCTGCGCTAAAAACTGGAATTACAGCGGAAAAACAGGTGCAAAAAATTGGGGAAATTTAAAAGAAGAATTTAAGTTTTGCAAAATCGGCTACAATCAATCGCCAATTGATGTGACAGGCGAGTTTAAAAAAGACGAATTGCAGTTTTTTTACAGCAACTCAGAAGTGACAAAAAAGCGCGCAAACCACGTGCTGCAAATTGAATTTTTAAGCAAAGAATTTCTTCTGCGCGGTAAGAAAAAATACTTCATTCGTTATTTAGAATTTCACCACCCAAGCGAGCATTTAATTAAGGGAGAAGCGCATTCGCTTGAGTTGCAAATTTACCACAAAAGTGACGACGAACAATGGTTGGTGGTGACAAAATTTTTAGAAATTGGAGAAAAAAATTCAGAATTTGAGCAATTTTTGCAGCTGCTTTTAAGCAAGAAAAAAGAAGGAAAAATTAATCTCTCAAAAATAATTAATAAAAATGAAGAGCTGTTTTTTTACGACGGATCATTTACAACTCCGCCTTGCAAAGAAGGCGTAAAATGGTACATTTCTAAAGTTCCACTCGAGGTTTCTAAAGAGCAAATGAATCAAATTATTCGCTCGGCAATTTTTGTTAAATCTAACGCCAGAGTAGTTCAAGAATTTCATCCAGACAGATTTTAAGCTTTTTTGTTACTTATTTTTGCTTCTCTTTTGTCACTCGCTCTTTTTTACTTTGTTATTTCGTTTTCAATATTTTGTCACCGCTTTACAATTTTGTCACCGCTTTACAATTTTATCACAGCTTTTTTATCACAGCTTTCACAATTTTGTCACCGCTTTCACAATTTTGTCACCGCTTTCACAATTTTGTCACCCCGTCTTCACGACGGGGCCTAGTAGGATTTTTTCTAGGCCCCGTCGTGAAGACGGGGTGACAAAATTGCAAAGCGGTGACAAAATTGTGAAGACGGGGTGACAAAATTGTGAAAGCTGTGACAAAATTGTGAAAACGGTGACAAAATATTGAAAACGGGATGATAAATTTTTTAAATTTTAAACAATGTCACTAAACAATTTAAATTCCCCTCAACGCGAAGCCGTTGAACACACCGAAGGTCCAGTTTTAGTTTTAGCGGGAGCGGGAACCGGAAAAACCAAAGTTTTAACCACCAGAATTATTCACATTGTAAATACATTCAAAGCCTCGCCTCAGCAAATTTTAGCCGTCACTTTCACCAACAAAGCGGCTGCAGAAATGAAAAAAAGAATTGGCGAAGCGATTGGCGACCAAGTAAACAATATTTGGGTTGGCACTTTTCACTCAGTTGCGGCGCGCATTTTGAGACGTCACCCTGAAGTTGTTGGGCTAACTTCTGACTTCACAATTATTGACGACGACGACCAAACGCGTTTGCTAAAACAAATTCTTGCCGACTTCAACATCGACCCAAAACAATTTCCGGCTAAAGCTTATTTAAACCGAATTTCGCGCTTAAAAGACAAAGGCGTGACAGCGCAAAGCATTGATTCTGCTGGCTTTGAGGTTTCTTTGCCAAAGTTGCAAGATGTTTACGCAATGTATCAATCGCGCTTAAAGGCAATGAACGCCACAGATTTTGGCGATTTACTTACCCACAATTTAACCTTATTTGCCGCCGCTCCAGAAGTTTTGGCTTATTACCAAGACAGATTTCGCTACTTGCTGGTTGACGAATATCAAGACACCAACAACGTGCAATATCAGTGGCTTTTGCGTTTGGCGGATGCGCACAAAAACATTTGCTGCGTGGGCGATGACGACCAATCAATTTACAGTTGGCGCGGCGCAAACATTGCCAATATTTTGCGTTTTGAAAAAGAGTTTAAAGGCGCAAAAGTTATTCGTTTAGAGCAAAATTATCGCTCAACTTCGCGCATTTTAAAAGCCGCAGATTCTGTGATTTCTAACAATAAAGAACGTCACGGCAAAACACTTTGGACTCAAGCGGGCGAGGGCGAAAAAGTAAAAGTTTTAACTTTTGCTGACGACAGAACCGAAGCGCGAACAATTGCTCAAATGTCAAAAACCAACATTGCGGCACAAAAATTTAAAGCGTCGCAAATTGCGGTTTTGGTGCGCGCTGGTTACCAAACTCGCGCTTTTGAAGAAGCTTTTATTCAACATTCAATTCCCTACAAAGTTATTGGCGGAATGAAGTTTTACGAGCGTTTAGAAATTCGTGACGCAATTGCTTACTTAAGAATTTGCGCCAACACCAATGACGATTTGGCTTTGTCGCGAATTATTAACGTTCCAAAACGCGGCGCGGGAGACGTTGCAATTACCGCTCTTTACGAAAAATCAAAACAAGAGGGGGTTTCATTTTTTGCGGCGATTAAAAAATCGCTGGAAGAAAATTCTTTAAAAGGAAAGGCGCGCGACGCTTTGAAACTTTTGATTGAACAAATTGAAAAAACCAACGCCAAAATTGGCACGATCACTTTGGGCGAATTAGCAAAAACATTGCTCGCGGAAGTTGGCTACATTTCAATGTGGAAAAGTGAAAACACTCTAGAGTCGCAAGGGCGTTTAGAAAATATTGAAGAATTTATCGGCAGCCTTGCTGACTTTTCAAACATGACGGAATTTTTGGAATATGTTTCTTTAATTGAAGCGCGCGAAGACAAAAATTTAGTTGAAGCTATTACAATAATGACGGTTCACGGCGCAAAGGGTTTGGAGTTTGACTTGGTTTTTGTTCCTGGTTTGGAAGATGGTTTATTTCCAAGCGGAAAATCAATTGAAGAGCGTAACGGAGTTGAAGAAGAGCGTCGCTTGATGTATGTGGCAATTACTCGCGCTAAAAAAGAATTGATTTTAAGCCACGCAAAAAGCCGCTTTGTTTTTGGTGATTTTCAAATGCAAATGCCTTCGCGTTTTTTAAAAGAATTGCCAATTGACGACGTTGCAGCAGAAGAAGTTTTTTCGGGCGCAGATTTTTCTTACGTTAGAAGGTCTGATTCTTTTGGCTCTCAACCAAAATCTTCTTATTCTTCTGGCGGTTTTAGCTCGCCAAAAACAGTCAACTCTGGTTTTTATTCTGGCGGCGGATATTTGGCATCTCAGCAGGCGAAAAAACCAACTTCGCCAGCCGCAAAAATGGAAGACGGAATTTCTGGCAAAAGAGTTTTTCACCAAAAATTTGGCTACGGAAAAGTTGTTAGCGCCGACGGAAATAAGCTGGAAATCGCTTTTGAAAAAACCGGCAATAAAACTGTGATTAAAGATTTTATTTCTTTTGCCTAAACCTAAATCACGCCACTTCCCACCCCTAATTACCTTTTTTAACCCGAATAACTCTTAAGGAATTTGCCTCAGCTCTTACAAACTCCAAATCTAAACCTCAAACTTCCCTCCCTTGTCACCCCGCACTCGTTGCGGGGTCCATCTTGCCGGGGCAAATAAATCGCGTCTTTGACGAGATAGACCCCGCAACGAGTGCGGGGTGACAAGCGAGAGAAGTGCGGGTAGAGATTTGAGATCAAGCTTAGACTCTCTAAATCTGAAGCAAATTCCTTAAGCGTTATTCGGGTTTTTTTAACAAAGTATTTTTGAGGAAAGATTGCGATCGCAGAATGTAAGTTGCACCAATGTGTTACAGCTTCATTATCCGAGCAAATTTTTACCAAAAAAACAAAGCTAAAAAAGGTAATTAGGAGAAGGAAATGGCACCATTCACCCTTTTACCAAAAATACTTTGGTAAAAGGGTGAATAGAGGAGGGGAGCGGTGTGATTTATTGCAATTCAGGGTTTATTCGCGTCCTTGTCCTTTATTAGGAGCAGGAGCAGGAGCAGCAACCTTTGCATCTTTAATCGCAGTTGATGGCGGGTTCTTCAGCTTTTCTAATTGCTGTGCATACTCCGCTATCTTTTTAAGTTCTTCTTTCTTCAGATCGCTGACTATAATTTCTTTAGAATCAAGTCTTCCTAATATCTCAGGACGTTCAGGAAGAGTTTGGGCAGGAGTAGTGTTTTGTCTGGATACTTCAATTTCTTCACCTTTTTTTGTTATCCCTCGTTGAATGTGAGCTAGGTTGAAAGTAGGCTTTGTTTCTGTAAGGAGTTGTTCAGATAGTTGTATTTGTCTCCTTACTATTGAAATAGCTTCAGTGAGTTTTTCATTACTACGACCAACTCTGTCTCTACCTATTCTTGGATCGCGAAGAAACCTTAAGGCATCTCCAAAACCTGGTACTGTTCCAGCTATTGGACTATTAGGTGTTCTATCTCCCCTCCTCAGATACGCCGCCGATTGAGGTCTTTCCGTAGAAGGGACTCCTTCATCTTTGGAACCTGCTTCATTTGCAATAATAGATGCAACTTCAGGATCAATTTCACCAAACCCATCTGCACCTATGGTCGGCGCTGGTTGAGATCTTTTTACATTTTTGCCATCAGCACAATTATCTAAAGTAGAGTTACCGACTAAAGAAGAAATATCGATAAAGTATTTTTTAACTTTTTTGGCAGCTGCAGGTGCAGGATTTTCTGCTTGCACTTGAGGATTTCCGCCATTTGTTTCGGGGTAGCGGCGAACTGATTTTCCGTAATCTAATGAAGAATCCGATTCCGAATTTTCTGCTTGCCCTTGAGGATTTCCGCCATTTATTTCGGAGCGGCGGCGAACTGGTTTTCCGTAATCTGATGAAGAATCCGATTCCGATGAAGAATGTTGTCCTATTTTTGTGTCGCGAATGTAGGATTTTGAACCTTCTTCCTCTCTTACAAATCTACCTCGAATTCTAAAAGGGGAGTTTTCGCTTTGATTAATGGTACCCCTAGCCACACCTCGATTTGAAGTAATTGAGGATTTTGCAGCTGGGCGATCTTCACGATCTTCTGAATCGCCATCGTAAGCAGCCGCATCTTGCGATGTCGAACTAGAGGCTTCGAAGCGAAGATCGTTATAAAGATTATGACGACCGTAGCTCCCTACTCGATCTTGCTCAACATATCTTAGTACATCAGCGCGAGAACTATCATTTCGATCTGACTGAGTGTCATTAGCACCAACAGTATGTTTAGAAGGATTTTCAGCCGCTTTACGACGAATTGCTGTTGGTTTTACGGGATTATTAATACGATCATCTCGTTCTTGTTCTGAGTCAGAAGGGTAACCACCTCTTCTTATGTTTGTTGCGCTACTTTCTAATTCAGATAATAAATTGGCTATATGACCCGTGCCAGTGGTGATGGGTATTACTAAATTATCACGAGGAGCTTTTACATCTGAATCTAAAGAAAGTTCATCCCAATCAAATGAGGAGGAGGGGTCTGCAATAGATCCAGAAGAGGTTCTGGTTCGTTTTGTGGGTCTAGCATTTAAATCTGCAGAAGTAACTGAAGAATCAGAAGATCTAAAAGTTCTGTCTCGTTTTGTGGGTCTAGCATTTAAATCTGCAGAAGTAACTGGTTTACTTTCAAACAATTCTTCAACATATGGACTTGCCTGATCACCACCTTGGTAAGTTGCAGATGTCCTAGTAGTTGATCCACTTGCTTGACTTAGCGTTGATATTGAGCCTGAAACTGATTCCTCCGATCGACTACTTTCATTACCATCATTTTCATCTTGATGTTGCTGACCACCAGTACCTCCTAATCCACCAGCGCCAGAACCATTTCCATCTTGACTTGCCTGATCACCATCTTGGTAAGTTGTAGATGTCCTCGTTGATCCACTTGCTTGACTTAGCGTTAATATTGAGCCTGAAACTGATTCCTCCGATCGACTACTTTCATTACCATCATTTTCATCTTGATG
>JACCDN010640363.1_pt1 | contig 17339 bp, 17 predicted proteins | sample 7441691 | NCBI WGS metagenome assembly JACCDN01 (sample SAMN15323439, study PRJNA562643) | freshwater metagenome | isolation source: river surface water | place: USA:Blue River Watershed | collected 2017-08-16
GAATCAAATTCAAAAAATCCGACTCAATTATACCAAATAAACTATCTGTTGATAGCAAATCTAGACAACTTTGTCATTGCGAGCGAAGCGTGGCAATCCAGTTGTTGTGGCGAGATGGATTGCCGCGCTGCGCTCGCAATGACGAGTGGGGGAATGTCGGTTACGCCACAAATTTTACGCGTTAGAAATTTCGTGATTTGGTTTTGTGTGAGTAAATTAAAAGCGCGCGGAAATTTGCCAAAAATCAGCAATAATTTTTCGATGTTTCCAATTAAATAATCCTGCGGTTTTCTGAAATTTTTTGTGAAATAATGCGACAAAAAATAAGCCTTAGCATCGGGAATACTAACCTTGATTGGGCAAGCGGTATTACAGGCTTTGCAGCCCAAACATTTAGAAAAAGATTCGTAAATTTCGCCTTCAAAATCTTTCGAAAAAAGATTCAAAATTTTGCTCTTAAAACTGCCAAAAACATCGGCTTTAATTGACGGCAAATTGGGGTTTTTTCGCACCCATTCTTTAAACAACATGGCGCGGCCTTTTGGCGAATAGCGGCGATCCGCAGTTGCTTTGTAAGAAGGGCACATGGCGGACGCCGCATCTAAATTAAAACACAAAGCATTGCCGTTGCAGCTGAGAATATTTTCAAACTCGTCGTGAATTTTTGGCGCGATATTTTCGTCAAATTGGCCGCGAGTTGTCACCTCGTCAATTGCAGCAATTGCTTGGCTTGAGGCCGCAATTTTGCCGCAGTTTAGTTGGTCAAAAGGATCGAAAGTTTTTTTGATTTCGCTGAAAATTTTTTGCACTTTAGCGCCTAAAAACTTTTCGTTGTACTCGCTTCTAAAACCTTTGCCATGCTCGCCCCAAATGATGCCGCGATGTTGCAAAAGCAGCTCGCAAACTTCGTCAGAAATTTTGCGAATCAACTCGCGGTCACGCTCTTGACGCATGTTTAGGGCAGGGCGCACGTGCAAACAGCCAGCGTCAACGTGGCCGAACATGCCGTAAGTGACGTTGTATTTTTTTAAAATTTGGCGAAAGCCCGCGATGTATTTGGCGAGTTCCTGCGGCGGCACAATTGTGTCTTCAACAAATGGCAGTGGGCGTCTTTTGCCTTTCATGGCGCCGAGTAAGCCGACGCCTTGTTTGCGAAGTTGCCAAATATTGGCGATTTCGGTTTTGTCGTTGATGATGAAGTAATTTTCAAAAAGATAATTTTCTTGCGCGAGCTTTTGTTTTAGGGCTTCTTCGTGATTTTCAAAACTGCTTAAATCGCTGTAAGTAAATTCTAAAATATTCACCGAAGTTTCGGGCGCATCGCCAATTAAATGCCCAACATCTTGCCAAATAATGTCGTTTCGCGCTAGGCCAATCACGTTTTCGTCAATGGTTTCAATGGCGTCTGGTTTTAGCGAAATCACATTTTGTGCGTCAGCCAAAGCGGCATCAAAATTTTTGTAGCGCAAAAGTACGGCGCGTTTTTTGGCTGGCAATTTTTTGAGGCGAACCTTGATTTTACTGACTAAAGCCAATGTTCCTTCAGAGCCGCTGATTAAATAATTTAAATCAAGCGCGCTGTTTTCAAAAGATTTTTCAATGTTGTAGCCGCTTGCAGTTCGGGCTAAATGTTTTGAAGAATAAAGGTTTTGTGCTCTGGCTAAAATGTCTGCAAGCTTTGAATTTAAAGCTGCCGTGCCGTTTTTGCTCGACACAACATTTTCTTCGCAAAGCAAGTGCAGCGACAAATCTTCAATATTGTCGGATGTTCTGCCATGTGTGCAGGATCCTTTTCCGCAAGCATCGGTATTTACCATGCCGCCAATTGTGGCGCGGTTGCTGGGTGAAATATTGGGCGGAAAATAAAGATTAAATTTTTCTAATTCTTTGTTGAGCACATCTAAAATCACACCCGGTTCAACTTCGGCGCAGAAATTTTTTTCATCAATGCTGATGATTTTATTCATGAAGCGTGAGTAATCGACGATGAGTCCGTGGTTGATTGACTGCCCGTTGGTGCTGGTTCCGCCGCCTCTTGCGGTGATTTTGATTTTTTGAAATTTTGGTTGGCGTAGAAGTTTAAAAATCAGCTCAACGTCTTTTTGGTCTCGCGGAAAAATCACGCCATCGGGGGCTATTTCGTAAATGCTGTTATCGGTTGAATAAACTATCGCGACTGATTTTTGGGTTGCGATGTCGCCTTTAAAGCCGGTGTTTTGTAGGTTTGAAAGGAAGTTGTGCGTGCTCATGTAAGTGTAAATTTAATCTCGCTAATCAAAAAAAATCGTAGTCATGCTGAGCTCAGTATAGCCCTCTTTGCAAAAGAGGGTGGCGCCGCTTTCTAGAGCGGTGACGGGTGATTTATGCGAAGCGCTTTATTCTACACGAATCTTGCAATGCAAATGTGCTACGCACAAATCACCCGTCTGATCGCTAGCGCGATCATCCACCCTCTTTTTCAAAGAGGGTGGATGCTGAATTCATGTTTTAAGAAACGAAATTAAATCTCTCACATTGTAGAAAAAATTTTCAGATTCTTTAATCACAGATTCGCGCGCGGCGTGGGCTCCGAAGCCACAAAATGTCACTTTTGAATTAGCTTTGGCAACTTCCAAATCAGTGTAGCCATCACCCACCATGAAAATTTTTGTGTAAGATTTTTTTGCCAAAATTTGCTCAACAATTTTTGGCTTACCGCCGTTTTGGGCTAAAATATTTTTCTGCTCAAAGCCGATAATTTTGTCGCCGTCGTAGGTAAAATTATTGGCAAAACAGTTTTCGCGCGCGATGCCTAATTTGTCGGCAGCGGGATAAATAATTTCTAAAAATCCGCCAGAAATTATGTAGAAATCAAATTCATCTCTTAGCTGATTAAAGCCTTCAGCAAAGCCTTCGGTGAGGTAATTACAAATCTCAGATTTCAACTCTTCAATCTCAAATTTTGTCAGATTGATGTTGGCAAAACGTGTGCGCAAAGAATCGGCAAAAGTCATTTTGCCGTTCATTGCTGCTTGGGTGATTTTTTCGATTTCGTCGGCTGCTTGATTTTTGGCGATTAGAAAATCGAGGGTTTCGATTGAAACTAGAGTTGAATCGAAGTCGAAAATGGCGCAGTTGGATTTCATTTTTTAGATATTGCGTTAAATGTTTTTAGGATCTCTTGGTTAATAACAGCTATTTCTCCAAAGCTAGTTCGTAAGCATATTCAAACCACTCACACAATTTTTTAATGTCGCTGGCCTCAGCGGTTAAGCCGCACCAAACGCGAAAAGAGGGTGGCGCTGAGTTGTAGCCTTTAATGTCGAAGGCAACTTTTTCGGCTTGCAAAATTGCGGCGATTTTATCGATGAAGGATTTTTGTTGTTCGATTGAAGACTCTTTAAACCAGCTTTGCGAAATCGTAAAACACACCGAAGTGTGTGACTGATATTTTTTGTCAGCGCACAGATTTTCAAAATTTTTTGAGCTTTCTAAAAAGTTTGAAATTGCGGCGAAATTGTCGTTTACGCGTTGGTACATTGCAGAAATTCCACCGCTTGATTTGATCCAGTTAAGTGCGTCTAAAGCATCTAAAATACAGGCGATAGAAGGAGTATTAATAACTGAGCCTTCAAAAACATTTGCCTGAAATTGGCCTTTTTTCTTCAGCTGATAAATTTTTGGTATTGGCCAAGTTGGTGTGTATTTTTCAATTCTTTGAACAGCGCGCGGGCTTAAAATTAAAATGCCGTGCTGCGCTTCGCCGCCCAAAGATTTTTGCCACGAATAAGTTGTCACGTCGAGTTTAGAAAAATCGATTGGCTTTGAAAAAGCGGCCGAAGTGGCATCGCAAAAAGTAAGGCCTTTTCTGTCGTTTGGAATGAGATCTAAATCGCTAAAGTAAACGCCAGAAGTGGTGCCGTTTAGCGTGAATACTACGTCGCGATCGAAATTAACTTGTGAGATGTCGGGAAATTTTCCGAAATCAGCGCTAAATTTTTTAACGTCATTTAAGCGCAATTGTTCGGTGATGTCTTTGTGCCACTCGGCGCCGAAAGCTTCAAAATAAATTACGTCAACGCCGCGTTCGCCCAGCATGTTCCACATTGCGCATTCAAAAGCGCCGGTGTCTGAGGCGGCGATGATGGCGATTTTGTAGTCTTTGGGAACGCCTAGAAACTCTAGGCTGAGGGCGTTTACTTCGTTGATTACTTTTAAAACTTCTTTGGAGCGGTGCGATCTGCCTAAGAGTTCGGTTTGGTTTAGGAAGTCGGCATTCCAGTTTGGCCTTTTGGCGCAAGGGCCGCTGCTGAATTTGTTGGTGGATGGTTTTGTGTTTGGTTTGGTCATAAATTTAGATTGTTGCTTGTGACGAGATGGACCCCGTCATTCGACGGGGTGACACGGAGTATGGGAGGCGCAAACTAATACCCGATTGTCACCCCAATACCCGATTGTCACCCCGTCGAATGACGGGGTCCATCTCGTCACGAATGATGATTTTATTTTATCGAGAAATTCTAACCGAAATAGTCCCTGCAATTGCCTTTAACGCATCTTCCAAACCATCTGGCAGTCCTTTAGTTTCAACATCCAAAACCACATAACCAATCTCGCTGTCGGTTGAAAGAATTTGTGCCTGAATGTTCAAATGATAGTTGCTGATTTCGTGGTTAATCGCTTGCAACATGCCCGGAGTATTGACGTGAGCGTGAGCAATACGAATGCAAGATTCTTTGGTTTTTTGCAGCGCCAAATTTGGAAAGTTCACCGACATTGCAGTTGAGCCAGTTAAGTGGTTTTGCGCCAATTTGTTTGACACCTCAATGGCAATATTTTCTTGCGCTTCTTGCGTGCTGCCGCCGATGTGGGGAGTTAACAAAACATTTTCGAATTTTCTTAAAGGCGACACAAATTCTTCGGTGTTGCTTGCCGGCTCAACTGGAAACACGTCAATTGCGGCACCCGCAACATGCTTGCTTTCAAGTCCTTCAGCTAAGGCGTCAATATCTACAACATTGCCGCGCGAAGCGTTGATGATGAAGACGCCCTTTTTCATTTTGGAAATTGCCGCCTTGTTGATGATGTTGTCAGTGCCCCTGCCTTGTGGAACGTGCAGCGTGATTACGTCAGCAATTTTAAGCAGCTCGTCAAGTGAGTTAACTTGGCGGTTTGAGCCAAAAGGTAATTTATTTTCAATGTCGAAATAAAACACATTCATGCCTAAAGAATCGGCGATTACACCAACTTGCGCGCCGATATTTCCGTAGCCGATAATTCCGAGAGTTTTATTTTTAATTTCGTTGCAGCCTTGTGCGTTCTTGCTCCACAAGCCTTTGTGCATTTCAACATTTACAATGTGCAGGCGGCGATAAAGCGAAATAATTTCGCCAATCACCAATTCAGCAACTGATCTGGTGTTAGAAAATGGCGCGTTAAAAACCGGAATGCCCAATTTTTTTGCCGCAGCAAGATCAACCTGATCAGTGCCAATGCAAAAGCAGCCAACGCATGAAAGGTTTTTAAACTTTTGCAAAACTTCTTTGGTAAGTTTGCTGCGCGATCTGATGCCTAGAATATTAGCTTCAAAAACTTCACTTGGAGCTTCTTCAATGCTGGTTTTTAAAATTTGAATATCGTTAATTCCAAATCTTTGGAAGGTTGAAATTGAAGCTTCGCTGATATTTTCGAGCAGAACAACTTTGGTCATTTTTAAGAGAAATTAAGTTAATTTAAGAAGGTTAACAAATTAGACGAAGAAGTTTTAATAATCGCGCCTCAAGATAATTATTTTTTTTAATGTCGCAATGTATCCCCTAAACTACATCGAGCCAGTTTTTCGTCCGCCCAGCGAGTGGAGGTCTTTAATTTTGCAAGTGACCAATGGTTGCTCGTGGAATAAATGCACTTTTTGCGACATGTATAAAGACGAGCAAAAGCGCTTTAAGACCAAGGCGATTGAAGAAATTGAGCAGGAGTTAAAATTTTTATTTGAAAATAATTTTCCCGTCACGCGAGTTTTTTTGGCTGACGGCGACGCCACTAGTCTTTCTTTTCGAAGGCTGAGAGAAATTTTGCAGTTGATTAACAAATATTTTCCAAAGCTGCAGCGCATTTCGTCTTACTGTCTGCCGCGCAATTTGTTGAATAAGTCGGTGGAAGAGTTGCGCGAGTTGCAAGAACTGGGCTTAAAAATTTTTTACGTGGGCTGCGAAACTGGCGACAGCGAACTGCTTAGTTTAGTTGAAAAAGGCGAAACTTTTGAGTCGTCGCTGGCGGCTTTGCAAAAAATAAAAGCGGCTGGAATTAAAAGTTCGGTGATGATTTTAAATGGTTTGGGTGGCGCAAAATACAGCACGCAGCACGCTTTGGCGTCAGCGCAGTTGATGAACCAAGCCCAGCCTGAATTTCTTTCAACCTTAGTGCCCGAATTTCCTTTTGGCTCGCAGCGTTTTGAAAAAAGTTTTAATGGCCAGTGGCAAGAATTAAGCAGGCTAGAGCTGTTTCAAGAAATGAAGCTGTTGATGGAAAATCTGCACCTAAACAAAACAATATTTCGCAGCGACCACGCCTCGAATCACTTGGTTTTGAAAGGCGTGCTGGGCAGAGACAAGGCAAGAATTATTTCAGAAATTGACGCGGCAATTGAACGGGTTTCTTAAGAGCTAATTCTGGATAAGTCCTCTTTGCAAAAGAGGGTGGCGCCGCTTTCTAGAGCGGTGACGGGTGATTTATGATCTTACACGTCTTGCAATGCAAAATGTGCTACGCACAAATCACCCGTCTGATCGCTAGCGCGATCATCCACCCTCTTTTTCAAAGAGGGCTTGCTTATGAATCGACCTGCTAAGGCTTTATTTCAAAATCCAATCTTGCGCTTTTTCGATCTGATTAAATTTAAAAATTTTCACTTCTGGGTGAACTCGGCCGCGGGCAATTTGTGCAACAATTTTGGTGAAAAACCCACCCATATTTAGTGCTGCTTTTTTGAATTTGTGGTGGTTGTTGCCAGCGAAGTTTAAATACTGCGCGCGGTTTTTTGCACTTGTCTAGAAGATTCTAGTTAACAATTCAGGTTCAAATCCAACGATAACTTGACTGAAAAGGGGATTATCTATTATCTCATCGGCATATGAGATAAGCCGATGAAAATAATCAAAAAAAATGACAAAAAACGAAAATTTAAATCCAATAAAACTCGAAGAAGAGCGTAATGAAAATATTTTACGCCCGAGTTTTTTGCGTGATTTTCTGGGTCAGGAAAAATTAAAAGAAAATCTTTTGGTGTTTTTGCAGGCGGCAAAAAAGCGTGGCGATGTTTTAGATCATGCTTTGTTTTACGGTCCGCCGGGCTTAGGAAAAACAACTCTTGCACAAATTATTGCTCATGAAATGGGTGTTGGTTTTAAAGGCTCTTCTGGTCCAGTTATTTCAAAGTCTGGAGACTTGGCGGCGCTTCTAACTAACTTACAGGAAGGTGATGTTTTTTTTATCGATGAAATTCACCGTCTAAACAAAAACGTTGAAGAAGTGCTATATGGCGCGATGGAAGATTTTAAGCTCGACATCATTATTGGCGAAGGTCCGGCAGCTCGTGCCATTAAAATTGATTTACCTAAATTCACTTTAGTTGGCGCAACAACGCGCGTTGGATTAATTGCCAATCCTCTCAAAGATCGCTTTGGAATTCCTCTGCGTATTAATTTTTATGAGCCGCACGAATTGGAACAAATTATCATTCGCGATTCCAGAATTTTAGGAATTGAAATTGAAGAACAGGCGGCGGCAGAAATTGCCAAAAGATCGCGCGGAACTCCAAGAATTGCCATTCGCCTTTTAAAAAGAGTGCGCGATTTTTCATCAAATGCCAATGAAGAAATCATTAGTCAACAACGCGCTGACTACGCTTTGAAGCGTTTAGAAATTGATTCTGCTGGTCTTGATTCTCTTGATTATCGTTACCTAAAATTTATCGCTGAAAATTATCGCGGCGGTCCAGTTGGTATTGAAACCATCGCTGCGGCGATTGGTGAAGAGCGCGATACAATCGAAGACACTGTAGAGCCTTATTTAATTCAACAAGGTTTTGTTGAAAAAACCCCGCGCGGTCGTGTTATTACTGAAATTGCATGGAAACATTTAGGAATTGCTTAAGTATGAAAAATAAAAAAATTCTTTTGATAATCACTGGCTCGGTTGCTGCCTACAAAGCCATGGATTTAGTCAGATTGTTAAAGAAAAAATCTTTTGATGTTACCTGTATTCTAACCAAATCGGCTGAGCAATTTATTACGCCTCTCTTAGCCTCAAGTCTTTCTGGCAATAAAACTTACAATGAACTTTTTTCTGCTGACGATAAGCTCGGAATTGAGCATATAAATCTTTCTCGCCAATCAGATTTGGTTGTTGTGGCTCCTGCGACCGCAGATTTTATTGCAAAAATTGCCAATGGCTATGCAGATGATTTGGCTTCAAATGTGATTCTTGCGGCTAACAAGAAAATTCTGATTGCGCCGGCAATGAATGAAAGAATGTGGGAAAATAACGCAACGCAAAAAAATATCGCAAAAGTAATAGAGTCAGGAGTTTCAATAGTTGATCCAGAGTCGGACATTTTAGCTTGTGGCGAAATTGGCGTTGGAAAAATGGCGGCACCAGAAAAAATTTGTGAAAAAATTTGTAACTTTTTTGTGAATCAGAATTTGCTTAAGGGTAGAAAAATTTTAATTACTGGCGGTTCAACTTTTGAGCCAATTGATCCAGTTCGTTTTATCGGCAATCATTCCTCAGGCAAGCAGGCGGTAGCAATTTCTAAGGTTTTAAATGAGATGGGTGCAGATGTTACTCTGATTGCTGGCAATATTTCTGAAACAATTTTTTTGCCGAAAGAAAAAATTATTTGCGTTAAAACGGCGGAAGAAATGTTTGATGCTGTAAAAAAGAATTTAGCTAAAACTCATGTTTTTATTGCCTGTGCAGCAGTTGCAGATTTTAAAGTGAAAAAAATTTCTAAAGAAAAAATCAAAAAAACTGCAGATAAAAATTTGACAATCGAACTCGAGAAAAATCCTGATATTTTAGAATTTGTAGGAACTTCAAAAGGTCGTCCAAATCTTGTAATTGGCTTTGTTGCAGAAAGCTCTAATTTAGAAAAATATGCTAAAGAAAAGTTAAAAAAGAAAAATTGCGATCTGGTCTTGGCGAATAATATTGCGGGCGGAAAAATTTTTGGCAGCGATCAAACGGAAGTTATTTTTGTTAGTAAAAATAAAAGTGAGAAATCTGGTAAAGTTTCTAAGTTAAAATTGGCTGAGTTGTTGGCGGAAAAAATTATAAATAGTTTATAAATCATGAAAAAAATTGACTGCAAAAAAACTTTTGGAGTGGCTTGCGAATTCGATGTTTGGGCATTTAAAGAAAAATCAGAATATGTTCCGCAAATTGATGAAAATTATCTTTTTGATCCAAAAACCACTTTAGCAATTTTGGCTGGTTTTGCTTTTAACCAACGCGTTCTGATTCAAGGAATGCACGGAACTGGAAAATCAACTCACATCGAACAGGTGGCTGCGCGCCTTAATTGGCCTTGTTTACGAATTAATTTTGATTCACAAATCACGCGACTTGATTTGGTTGGAAAAGATGTAATCAGATTAAAAAACGACAAACAAGTAACGGAGTTTAAAGAGGGAATTATTCCTTTTGCTTTACGCAATAACTTGGCTTTGGTGCTTGATGAATATGATGCGATTAAAACCGACGTATCTTTTGTGATTCAACGTTTGCTCGAAGAAGACGGCAAATTTGCGCTTTTAGAGGAAAATGAAATTATCACGCCAAGCAAGAATTTTCGCCTATTTGCAACCTCAAACACTTTAGGCGCTGGCGATGATTTGGGAATTTATCACGGCACAAATTTAATTAATCAGGCGCAAATGGATCGCTGGAATATCGTGGCTGCACTGAATTATTTGAACGAGGCGCAAGAGTTGGCAATTGTGTTAAAAAAACTTCCTTTTTTGAATTCTAAGCTTCATCAGCAAACCGCAAAAATGATGGTAAGATTTGCCAATCTTACTCGTGAAGCCTTTAAAAACGGCGATATTTCTAACTTAATTTCTCTGCGAACTTTAATTTCTTGGGGCAGGAATATTGAAATTTTTGGCTCGGTTAAAACAGCGTTTGTTTTAAGCTTTGGTAATAAAATTATTGATGACGAGAAATCGGTTGTTGCTGAATTTTATCAGAGAGTTTTTGGGGAAGAGATTTAATTTGAGAAAGCAAGATTATCGATTTCTTGCTCCAGGATTATGATCATGATTTCCGCCGCGTCCTTCGTGCAGAATTTGCTCCACTATCTCGTGAGCATGAGTTTTAATCTCTGTTTTAAAGCCGTTTTTACCACAAAAATCCTGAAATTTTTTTACCTTATCTTCTTCAATTAACATTTCGAAAGACTCTTCTTCGGATTCTCTTTTTTTCTCTTCTTCTTTTTTTAAAGCCTCATCTTTTGTAAGCTCTTCTCCTGCCTGAGTCAAAGCTTCCTTTGTTTTTACGGCGTTTTCGATTTCTGATAACATTTTCATCTGGTTGTAAATGTCATCTTTTTCAAATTCATTTTCTGAGAAGCGCGTGCGCAATTCTTCTAATTTTCCTTTTAGAATTGTAACCGTGAGTTTTACACCAGCTTTGCGACCATGAGAATATTGGCTTAAATCGAATGTCATAATTTTCCTAAAGGATGATGTTTAAAAACTAAATCGCGCAATTTTGAGTCTAAAATATGCGTATAGATTTCTGTTGTTGAAATATTGGAATGTCCAAGAAGCTCTTGCAAGACTCGTAAATCAACGCCGCTATTTAACAAGTGCGAAGCAAAAGAATGTCGAATAACATGCGGGTGAACCTTATCGGGATTGATTCCAACTTTTGAAGCCAATTCTTTGAGCATCTGGTGCAAGCGTTGTCGAGTAATGTGTTTATCAGCGATTTTAGAATTTCTTTTACGGATTTCTCTAGTTTTTTTACTGCTGCGCACAATTCCAGAAAAAAGCCATTTCGAATTCTCTTGTCCTAAATTTTTTCGAAGCTCTAGATATTCAAGCAGCATTTTAATGGCAGATTTATTAAGGGGTGCAATGCGCTCTTTGTTTCCTTTTCCATTCACAATTAAGTAGTTGCGTAAGGTTTTTTCTCCCTTTAAGTCAACTTCAATTTGAATTGCAGAAGTTGGAATTGACACCAATTCACTAACGCGCAAACCAGCACAGTAGAGAATTTCCATCATGCAAGAAAGCTTAATTCCAAACTCAGATTTATCGCGATTGATGAAATCGAGCATCTTAAAAACTTCTTCTTCGCTCAAAAATTTTGGTAGTTTAGTGTCTGGTTTTGGTGTTTGTAAATTTAGTGTTGGGTTTGATTTAAGTAGATTTTCAGCCTGAAGAAATCTGAAAAAATTTTTTAAACATGAGATTTTTCTAGCAACGGAAGCGGAGCGTAAATTTGCTTTATGCAATTCGTAAAGATAGTCGCTGAGATATTGTTGATTAACTTCGCTAAAAGTGATGTTTTTTGTTTCGAGAAAGCGATTAAAAAGCTCGAGATCTTTGCCGTAAGAAATTGTGGTATTAAGCGACAGTCCATCTTCGGCTCGCAGTTTTTCCAGGAAATTTTCGATTTGGTTTTGATTGTTCAATTTAATCCTCTTCTGCAGGCAAACAAATATTTACTCTATTTGTCATGTCGATCAAAAGAGTTATTTCTTTTTGTGGAATTTTTACATCATCATGAAAAATCATAATACAAAGCCAAAGCATGCAAAACATACTTCCCCAGAAAGCCAGAATTTTAACGAACTTACTGACTTTGCTTTCTTGTGGATGATAAATCATTTTTGGCGCAAAATTATTTTTTAAAAAAATCTAAAACAGGTGTTAAAAAAACTAACTCTAGTTGCATTAATTTCATTTCTTTTTTTAGCAAAAAATTCTTTTGCAAGCGAAGATGGACCAACATTGATACGCGATGCTGAAACTGAAAAATTCTTACACGATCTTTCTGATCCAATTTTTATTGCTGCGGGTTTAGATCCTAAAAATATCAATATATACATTGTTGGCGACGATTCTCTAAATGCCTTTGTTTCTGGAGGTCAGAATGTTTTTATTAATACCGGACTTCTGCAAAAATATAAAACTCCCGACACCTTAATTGGCGTAATTGCTCACGAAACCGGTCACATTGCCGCAGGTCATTTGGCGCGCTCCAGTGAGGCAGCTGAGCAGGCGCAGGGTGCAATGCTTTTAAGTTATTTGCTTGGAATTGGTGCAGTTGTTGCGGGGTCTCCAGATGCTGGAATTGCTTTAATTGCTGGTGGTTCAAATAGCGCCGAAAGACTTTATGCAAAATTTACCAGAACTCAGGAAGAGGCTGCAGATAATCACGCGATTGAATATCTCGATAAAATGCAATATCCGGCAGATGGCTTGGTGAATTTGTTGGAACTTTTTGAAAGAGAGATGATTGGATATAAAGGTCAAATTGATGAATATCTTTTGTCACATCCAGTTAGTCGCAAACGTATTGATCTAATAAAGTCGCGCACCGCTGAAAAAAAACATTCTGACCAGAAAATAAATCAAAAACTGCAACGCCAGATGGACATGGTTTTGGCGAAATTAGAAGGTTTTATCGTTGATCCTGACAAGACTCTGTCTAGATATAAAAATCAGAATGATGAATTGTCGAATTACAAAAAATCTATTGCTCTTTTTCACAAGGGAAAAATCCAGGAATCCTTGGCTTTGCTTGATCCAATTATAGAAAAACCAAATCGCGAAAATTCAGAAAAAGGATTTTTATTAGAGATGAAAGGGCAAATTCTTTTTGAAAGTGGAGATATTTCAAATTCAATTTTGACTTATGATAAAGCAATAAAACTACTCTCGGCAAAAGACTCGGCGCAGGCCAAAATATCTTTTGCTTCTGGGATTCTTACTTTAAAGCGAAGTGACAAAGATCTCATTGAACTTGCGATAAAGAATCTTGAAGAGGCGAAAAATTTTGAAGAAGAGAGTCCGTTTCTATTTAAACAACTTGCCAACGCTTACTCAAAACTTAGCGATGAAGGAAGGTCTTTTCTGGCTTTAGCGGAATATAATTTACTGATTGGCAAAAGTGATAAATGTATCAAATATGCCAAGTTTGCCAAAGAAAAGTTAGATAAGAATTTTAGGTTAGAATTGCTTAGAACGGATGACTTGATTGAGATTGCAAAAGAGAAAGAATCTAAGAAAAACTAACAATTTTTCCTAAGATTCTATTTTGTAATAAGTTTGTTTCTTTTGGAGCAAAATTGCTGTTGGGTTTTTTTGGATTAAGTGAAAAATCTTCTGACGACTCAATTTCAATCATTTCAAGTAATCCATTATAGCGGTCACCTTCGTAGTTTTGTTCATTGTTTTCAAACGAGTCGGAAACATTATAAGATTGATTTTTATTGCTCGTCATTTCTATTTTTAAAAAATTGATTTGTTTAACTCGGTGTTTTTTTACCATTTTGAAACAACTTTGACAATCAACAATTTATTTAGCAAATAAATCTTCCGGATACTTTAATTGCTGCAACCGATTTCTTTTTTAACAAAATAATAAAAAATGAAAATAATTCTCGCTAAACCACGCGGATTCTGTGCTGGCGTTACCCGCGCAATCGAAACCGTTGAAAAAGCTCTAATCAAATTTGGCGCTCCGGTATATGTGCGACATGAAATTGTTCATAATAAATTTGTGGTTGAGTCTCTGCGTGCCAAGGGTGCAATTTTTGTTGATGAAGTTGATCAAATTCCGCATGGCGCAATTGCCATTTTTTCAGCTCATGGAGTTTCTGATAAGGTTGAAGAAAATTCTGTAGCGCGCGGCTTAGATGTTATTGATGCAACTTGCCCTTTAGTTAGCAAAGTTCATCGCGAGGCTAAAAAATATGAAGAAGAGGGATATGAAATTATTCTTATTGGTCACCGTGGTCATCCGGAAGTTGAGGGAACTAGTGGGCGTGTAAAAAAAGAAGTGATTTTGGTGACCAATGAAGAAGATGCGCGTGTTGTTGAAATTAAAAACCCAGAAAAAATTTCTTACGTAACTCAGACAACTCTTAGTGTTGATGATACCAAAAGAATTGTAGAAATTTTAGAAAAAAGATTTCCGCAAATGCAGCAAGGACTTGCCACAAAAGACATTTGCTATGCCACGCAAAATAGGCAAGATGCGGTTAGAGAGCTTTCAAAACAGGTTGATGTGCTGTTGGTGATTGGTGCGGAAAATAGCTCAAACTCAAATCGTTTACGTGATCTTGGAGAGGAATGCGGGTTAAAATCTTATTTAATTAATGGATCTGCCGATATTAGTGCGCATTGGTTTGATAATGTTCAAAATATTGGAATTACTGCCGGAGCATCAGCCCCAGAAGTTTTGGTTCAGGAAGTGATTAGTAAAATCAAAGAAATTTCTACTGATGAAGTTGTGGTTTCTGATATGAATGGAATTAGCGAAAATACATTTTTCGTTTTGCCAAGAAAGGTTAGAAAGTAGTTTTTTAATAACCCTTAAAGGCGCACTGTTGTAAATCAAATTTTTGTTCTTTTTAAGGCGGAAACTTACATTAGAAACTGTTAGCTAACATTTTCCAATCCTACTTGATCGCATTTTTAAGAATTTTTAAATACCCAAATGAACAACCCACAAAATTTTCTGATCAAGAATTCCTCTAAATTAGATGATAATTTGAAACACGACGCCGGCGGAAAATCTCGTCCAGCTTGGCCAGATGATTCTAAAATCACTGCAGTGTTTTCGCAGTGTCAGAAATACCGCTATGAGCTTCGTGAGATTTGGGACGAATCAAAACCATTGGTCATGTGGCTGTTAATGAATCCGAGTGTGGCTTGTATTGATTATGCTGATCCAACACTGATAAGAACTGGCAAATTCGCGCGCTCTTGGGGTTGTGGTGGACAGTTAGTTGCTAATGTTCATGCCTATCGCGCCACTGACAAAAACCGATTACTGGAAGTGCAAGATCCCGTTGGTCCAAAAAACGATGAGATGATTCTGAAAATGGCTAATGAAGCCAAAACAATTGTGTTAGCCTTCGGACAACCTCCAAAACAGCTTCGCTCTCGTGGTCAAGATTTGATTAAGCTGCTTCAGAATCATTCAGGGCTTTCTTATTTGCGTCTTTCGCAAGATGGAACGCCGAGCCACCCTCTTTACTTGCCATCAGATCTGACTCCCAAGCCTTACTAAATCTGCGTTAGTGACACTTCCCAAAGTCACCTCATCATAATTTATTTGCTGTGAGTTTTTCTAAATTTTTTTGTGCTTGCGCTAAAATTTCTTGAAGTTTTGGTTTTTCCATTTTGCGCAAATTGGCGTAAGCAAAGGTTAGGCGCTGATTATTTTTGAGTTGCGCTTCATTTTCTTGCAAAAAATTCCAATAAAGGGCGTTGAAAGGGCAGGCTTTTTCACCAACCGTAATTTCTGGGTCAAAGCGGCAAGATTTACAAAAATTCGACATGCGTGAAATATACTTTCCACTAGCCGCATAAGGCTTGCTTGCCATCACTCCGCCATCAGCGTATAACGCCATGCCAATTGTGTTTGGAGCCTCAACCCACTCAAAAGCATCAGCGTAAACCCCTAGATACCATTCATGAACTTGCTTGGGAGAAAGGCCGGCAATCAAAGCAAAATTTCCAGTAATCATCAAACGCTGAATGTGGTGTGAATAAGCATGCTGCTTGGTTTGTTTGACTACTTCACTTAAACAAAACATTTGGGTTTCGCCATTCCAATAAAACTCGGGTAAATCTTTTTTAGCGTTAAGGAAGTTGCTTTCTAAATATTGCGGCATCCTCAACCAGTAAATACCTCGCACATATTCGCGCCAGCCCAAAATTTGACGGATAAATCCTTCAACAGCATTTAGCGGCGCCCTACCTTTGTGATAAGCTCTTTCAGCCATTTTGCAAATTTCTAGCGGCTCTAATAATCCAACATTAATGTAACAAGAAAGTAGCGAGTGATAGAGATAAGGCTCATTTGAAAGCATCGCGTCTTGGTAGTCGCCAAAATTAATCAGCAACTCATCAATAAAATGTTTGGCTTCAATCATTGCTTGATCGCGAGTTACAGCAAAATGAAAAGGCAATAAATCGCCGAAATTTTTTGGAAATTTTTCTGCAACTAAATCCAAAACTTCTGAAGTAATCGCGTCTTTTTTATGACTGATTCTTGTTGGCGATTTCATTCCAGTTTTTGGCGCTTTGCGATTTTCGATGTCGTAATTCCACTTGCCGCCAATTGGCTTATTTGTAGCATCTAGCAAGATTTTATGTTTCTTGCGCATCTCGCGATAAAAAAACTCTAAGCGTAATTGTTTTTTGTCTTTTGCCCAATTTCTAAACTCAACTTGGCTGCATAAAAAACGGGTGTCGGGGAAAATTTCAAAAGTGATTTTATGAATTTTTTGCCAGTGCAAAACTTTTTGCCAAACTCGATATTCTGAAGGTTCGGTTAGAGAAATTTTTTGCGGCTGATATTTCTCAATTGCTCTTTTTAGCTCTTCATCAAAGGAGCCAGAATTTTTGGCGTCATCAAGTTTTACGTAATCAACTTTGAATCCTTGATCGCCTAATTCTTGGGCGAAATGGCGCATTGCTGCAAAAATAAAGGCGATTTTTTTCTTGTGATGCTCTGCGTAATTGGCTTCCTGGCTAACTTCGCACATTAAAATCACGTCATTTTCTTTATCAGCGTGCTGTAAATTAAGCAGCGAATGCGACAACTGATCGCCAAAAATAAAATGCAGATTTTCAATCATGTGAACAGTTTGGATTGGGTTGTTTAGCTAAAATTTTGCGAGCAATAGTAGGTAAGTTAGAAGAATTATTTTAGCTTTTTTCATCGCGAAAATTAATTAAATGAATCGCTTAAAAGCTTATTTTGATTAGCGCCATAATCGACTGCAAGTAAAGACAGAAAGATTTTCAATATTTATGCCAAAGCTGATGAAGAGGATTTGTGGTAAATTTTATTGTGCCTGCGCACAAATCACCCGTCTCAATCGCTAGCGCGATTGATCCACCCTCTTTTTCAAAGAGGGCTTAGAATTCGATTTCGGCTTAAGTCCTCTTTGCAAAAGAGGGTGGCCGAGAATTAGCGAGGTCGGGTGATTGAGGCATTTACCTTTACATATTTATGCCAAAGCTGATGAAGAGGATTTGTGGTAAATTTTATTGTGCCTGCGCACAAATCACCCGTCTCAATCGCTAGCGCGATTGATCCACCCTCTTTTTCAA